>Ga0310695_10005890_pt1 | contig 20864 bp, 26 predicted proteins | sample RumenRJG_04DNA_FD_203882 | JGI IMG/M metagenome (GOLD analysis project Ga0310695, IMG submission 203882) | Bovine rumen microbial communities from Lethbridge, Alberta, Canada - RJG_04 (v2) (version 2) | ecosystem: Host-associated > Mammals > Digestive system > Stomach > Rumen | place: Canada...
GAAACCGGTTATAAACAAATTTGGAGTCTGGGAGGGGGAAGTCTCCCCCACGCTGCAAACCTTCGGTTTTCTGCTACCCCCTCTAACGGGGGACACCCCCGTAACGCCCCCGGCCGGCTCACAACCTGTTCCCTGACCTAGAACCTCAAACCTAGAACCTAGCACCTCTAAAGCATGTCTCACAACCCCATCCACCGAATCTACAACCTTAATATCCGGCTGACAGGCATCTTCAAAAATATCAGTAAAATTCAAAAAGTGAGTACAGCCAAGAATAACCGCATCACAATCTTCCTTACGGAAGAAATCCACCGCAGGCTTTACAGCCGCAATACATTCTTCGCGACTTGCAGTAAACGCATTATGTTCAATAAAAGAAATCAGTTCAGGATCGGGGCGATTTACAAGCGTACAGTCAGCCGCAAACTTTTCCTTAAGCTCCAGATTATACGGATTTTCGCAGCAGGCCTTAGTAGCCAGCAGACCTATACGGCGCTTTTTAGAAACACTTGCCGCAAGTTTAATTGCAGGAACAGTACCAACAAACTGAATATCCGAAAACTTTGAACGCAATGCGTCAAGCGAATTAACACTCATAGTATTGCAGGCAACAACAATCACCTTTGGCACATATTTACTTTGAATTTTTGACACAAGCTCAAGCACACAATTAACTACCTGCTCGTGCGATTTTTCTCCATAAGGAAAATTTGCTGTATCAGCAACATAAACACATGAAGCATCCGGCTTCTTTTCAAGAAGCTTCATCATATATGGGATTCCACCCACACCACTGTCTATAAATACGAAATCTGTCATGATTATCCTAGGGTAAAGCTAAAAATTGCTTTCGCAATTTTTTTAACGCTTTGCTATTAAACAACGGCCGCCAGCGGCCTTACACATTAGCCGAACAGCGCATTAAATGCATCGCGTGCTGCATCAGCTTTAGATTTGCCGGAAGCATCTGAGCTGACTTCCTCAATTTTCGGGTTCGGTCTGAAATAATCACAGAAATTTCCACGTTCTTTGTCATTCTCAAATTCAGCAGAACTTTCACGGCAATCGTTATGCGCACCACTTTCGTAAAATTCACAAGCCTTGCACACGTGTAAATCAGCATGGCAAAGCGGACACTCGTCGCCGCGTACAGGCTTTTCAATTCCAGTTTCTTTTCTGCATTTCCAGCAAATCATAATTTTATCTTACCCTCTTTTCAAAAAATTTTGAATCAGCTGATTTTCTATTTATTGCTGTTGCCTTGCTTTTTAACGGCTTTTCAATCAGCAACTTCCAGATAACCAAGGAAACACCAGCCTGTTGTTCCATTAGCAAGTTTTTTACCTTCGCTGTCAAAACTTCCAGGCATTACTTCAACCTTTACCCAGCACGAAAGAATATTATCGATATCTTCTATCTGATAAGCCTCCAGAACTTTAACTTTTGTTCCTTTTTTTATTGCCGTAATCGTAGGGCTTTTTGAACGTCCTGGATAACTTCGCAATCTTAAATTATCAGTAGCAACCAGAGTTTTGTTTTTATAATATTTTTCAAGACCTCTAAAAACAGCGTATTGCCGATCACTGCTTATGCTGTTGTACTGCAAATCTGTTCTTAAAATTGAAAATGTTTCATAGTTTGAAAACTGATATACAAATTGTGTATAAGTTTTAAAAGGATTTCCGCCGTACTCAATCAAAAGTTCAATAATTTCGCTTTCAGCACCCTCGCAACCATTTACTGTTACGGTATAATCTGTTCCTCGTCGATTTCCAATTACCGAATTAGGATCAGCTCCGGCATCAAGAAGCATCTTTAAAATTTCAAGAGTATCCTTTTTGTTATAATATGATTTGCTGTGAGTACAGGTATAAATTATATTTGCTTCATAATCATCTGAACTTTCCTGATACATCATTGATAGATCAGGCTTATATTCAAGCAGAAGTTTTACCATTTCCGGCTGCACATTGTTTACTGCATAATACAAAACCGTTGAAGAGTCTTTTTCGCGGCGTTTATTTATGTCGGCACCTTTGGCAAGAATTGCTTTTACAAGCTCAGGATTCTTGTTTATTACAGCATAGTAAAGAGGCGTATATCCTTTTGAATCATAATCATCAAGACCTTTGACATTTCCTTTTTTTAGCGCATCAAGGACTTTGTCAGTATAATTGTATTCACACAACTGAACAAAAGAATAATCTTTTTTGACTTTAGAATTTGCCTTTAAAATTTCTACAACATCCATCAACTTTGGATTATTTTTTAAAGCTTCTTCGCAGCGGTCAAGATAAGTCTTTCCCCACTTATCTTTAACAGACAAGTCTGCACCTGCATCAATAAGCATCTGAACCATTTTAGGTGTAACAGAACAGTTAAAAATTGGAGTCCAGCCACCTTCATCTTTTGCATTTACATCTGCGCCGCTCTTAATAAGAGGCTCAATGATTTTTGTGTAATCAATAATTGAACGGCAGGCTACATGTAATGGAGTTGTATTATAGTCATTTTTTGAATTAACTCCGCATTTTTCTGCAAGGAACGTAATAATGTCTGCAATTTCCTTTTCGTTTTCCATAACCGGTGCATAATATAAAAGATGCTCTCTGTCTTCGCAGGTAACCGATTGTATAAAATAATGCAAAACCGTCTCGTGATTTTTATCAGTTGACTTAAAATTAAATCCATTTTTTTCAAGGAACTTATAGCATTCTAAATTATGCAGTCTTGCAGATGACATTCCGACATTGTAACCGTCCTTTGTTTTTGCGTTAATGTCAGCTTTATTTTTTACAAGATATTTTATAATTTCAAAAGAGTTGTAACGGTCCCATCCGGCAAGAATAAGAGGCGTATAACCATTTTCAGATGCAACATTTACCTTGGCACCTTTTTCGACCAGAAGTTTTACAATTTCCAGACTGTCTTTTGAATCACAATCAGCGGCATAAAGAAGCGGCGTATAATTTTCTTTACCTGTAACATTAACATTTGCTCCCTTCGAAATCATGTATTTTACAAGAGATAAATCGCCAATATCGCAGGCCATGCACAAAGGATATTTATTATTATGATTTTTTAAGTTTACATCCGCACCGCTTTCTATTAAAAGCTTTGCAAGCTCAATATTTTCATTATCAAGAGCGCGTGTTAAAGGTGTAAAATTATAGCCGCTTGTGTTTATAGGCGCGCCAAGTTTTATAAATTTTTTGATTAAATTAAGGTCCGGTTTTTTCTCAGCGCATAAATAATACAAAACTGATTCACCATCTTTATTCACAACTTTTACATCAGCTTTATATTTTAAAAGAAGGTCTATATTACGTGTATCAAGTTTTTGTGATATATAACAATATTGTACGGCGTATAAAAGCGGAGTATCACCTTCATCATCTGCAATATTAACATCGGCTCCATTTTTTATAAGAAACTCTGCAATTCTTTTAAAATTTTCAGGTTCATAATTTTTTTGGCGAAGAACTTTATATAATAAAGTTACACCACCTTTGTATTTAAAGTTTACGTCTATATACTTTTTTTCAATTGCTTCCTTAAATTCAGCATCTTCTGCAAAAAGCAGCCGGGCATTATTTTCTGCATTTCCTGCATCCAGATACCTGTAAGCATAGTATTCTTTACCTTTTACAGTATTCGAAAAAACATTTATTGCACACAACGCAATCACGAATAATAGAACAAATCTCTTAAAAATCATTCAAAAACTCCATTAAATTGATAACACTTACTTTCCAAGCTCGTCAAATTTCTGCTTCATTGTCGGGTTATTTTTTACAAGCTTTTTTATTGTAAGGTCTTCAAGCTTGTTATTTGCAAGCCTTAAATTATTGTCAGACTTTTCAAACAGCTCCTTAATTTTCTGCAGAGTTTTAATTGCCTTGTCAATTTCTTCCATTGCAGAAGAATGCTGGCGCATTGCAAGATCAACATTTCCCAAAAATTTGTCCTTAAACAGGTTCAAATCATTTTCGAAATTTGTAATATCAAGATTCTGATTTTTGATATTTGCAATTTCACGCTTATATTCAAGGCTGTTCATTGCCGCATTTCGCAAAAAAGTAATTACAGGAATAAAAAACTGCGGACGAATTACATACATTTTTTTATATTTATACGAAACATCAACAATTCCCGTATTATAGTAATCATTATCAGCTTCGAGCATAGAAACAAGCACGGCATATTCGCAGCCTTTTTCTGTTCTGTCTTTGTCCAGCTCCTTAAAAAAGTCTTCATTTTTATGCTTAGTTGCTGTTTCATCAGCCTGATTTTTCATTTCAAACATGATGGAAATAAATTCAACACCGTCTTCTGAACTTTCACGGAAAATAAAATCGCCCTTACTTCCGCTTGCTTTAGAAATCGTATTATCCTTTTCAAAATATGCATTCTGAAATCCAATTGCGCGGTTTTTATTAAATTCGGTCAGGCAGTATTGCTCCAGGTCTTCGCCAATCTGTTTTGTTGATTCTTTTGCCTTAAAATCCTTATAAAAGGCAATTTCTTCGTCCTTTGCCTTAAGCTGAGAATCGTAATGTTCCTTTAAATTCGATTCCTTAAGCTTTGCTTCGTTTTCTGTCATGCTAAGTTTATTTTGCAGCTGCAAAATCTGATTTTCTTTTGTCTGAAGCGCAGATTTTATATCAAGTTCTGTTTTTGATTTTAATGATTCAATGGAAGACAAAAGCTTTGTAATTTCCTGTTCCTTTTCAGAAACAGCTTTTGTTACGGCAAGCTCAACAGCAGATTTTTTTTCTTTTTCAAAGCCGTCCAGTTTTGATTTAAGTTCTGCTGCAAATTCCTGATTTTTTACCTGTTTTAAAATTTCAGCATAACCGGCTTCGTCTATCTGAAAAACTTCGCCGCACTTTGGACATTTTATTTCCTGCATTATATTTCTCCTTCTAAACTCCGCGTTAAAATCTTCTTAAAGGACACTCAGATATTTTGATTTTTGAACAAAGCTGTTCCATTCCATTTTCTTCAAAATAATCAGAAAGGACATCCTTTGTAACACGAGCCTGCGGTCCTATGCAAATTTCTTCGAACAAATCGGCATAATTTATTCCAGTTTTTTTGCAAACATTTTTCATATTAAGAATATAGTATTTTTTAATATTTGTTTCTTCTACAAAAAAATTAGGTTTTCCAAGATATTTACTTACGTTATACGGAAGCGAAACCAGACGAAATTCCTTTTCGCTTATAAATGAAGGATGCTTAAAAAGCGGAGAACTTGTAACAAGCACGTTAAAAAGCTCATGAACTGCAACATCTGAATATTTTTGAGGGTTTTTTACCACGTCGGCAATGTTCTGTACAATTTCAAGCTGCTCGCAGCCAGAAGAATAATTTACACGACAAAGAGGCGCATGACCTTCTTCGCCGATTTTAGCAAGAAGATTTTTATTAAACGCAATGCATACTCCACTTCCGCCCTTTGCATAACGTGACCACTGGGCGGCATCATCAGAATATTCACTAAAGCAGGCGGCATAACTGGAAAGCCGGTTAAAATCTTTAAGATTTGAATCAAACAGTTTTTCCATTTTTTCGTATTCGGATTGTTCCAGCTGCTTTTTTACAGCCAGTTTTAACCGGTCAATAAAATACTGCATTTCCTGACTGTCGTTCATTCTGCGCAGGCTCCAGAGCCATATTTCTCCGTTTACAATAATTCCGCGCATAGCATTAAAATCTGTGTAATGATAAAGTCGTGTAACATCTTCCATGTTTTCCATTTTATCACAATTTGCGCTTGATTAAAAATGGTTTTTCCTATACATTTTAAAGCACTTTTACGGAATCACCGAAAAGAGGAGGTGAAATTAGCATGGCAACAATCAGCGTTGACGAATCAGAAAACCTTGAAAAAGCAATTAAACGCTTTAAACGCATGGTTGAAAAAGAAGGCATTATCCGCGAATTTAAGCGACGTGAATATTTTGAAAAGCCTTCTGCAATTCTTCACCAGAAGAAAACAACTCTTGAACGCAAACTTTTGAACAAAAGACGTAAGTCTGAAAAGAAAGATTTCTAGTTCTTAAAAGAGAATTAAAAAAGCCTTCCACTTAAAACGGAAGGCTTAATTATTTTAAACCAAGAGATTTTACCCTGCCCGCCCGCAAGACAAAGCCCGCTCAAACAAATCTCCTGTAACAAAAAAAACGGCACCCGAAAATTGCCGGATGTCGTCTTACAAAAATCTTCTATAAAAAAAAAGATTAGTCTTTTGCACGTTCAAGGAATGAACCGTCGCGTGTATCAATTACAATTTTGTCTCCGCTGTTGATGAACAATGGAACGCGAACTTCGATTCCTGTATCAAGTGTAGCTGGCTTCATAGATTTTCCAGAAGTATCACCTTTTACACCTGGTTCACAGTAAGTGATTGAGCGTGTAACGCGAACCGGAAGATCAATACCAACCGGTCTTCCTTCGTAGAATGTAAGGTTTACTTCAAGATCATCATCTGGAGTAATGTAGCCGGCATAGTCACCAAGATTTTCTTTAGGAAGCTCAAACTGTTCGTAAGTTTCCTGATCCATAAATACGTAAGTTTCGCCATCGATGTAAGAAAGTTTTGTTGTATGGCTCTCAAGGTCTACTTCGTCAAATTTTTCACCTGCATCAATACCAAGATCCATTGTAGATTTTGTTACAAGATTCTGTACGCGAAGGTTTGTAACCATTCCGGCACGTCCAGAGCGCTGTCCGAGCATCTTCTGAACGATAAGAGGATTTCCCTCGTACATAAAAGCTGTACCAACTTTTAACTGTGATGTCATTAACATAATATAAAACCCCTAATATAACACCGCAATGCGGTTTATTTGCAATTTATTCGTTTATTATACACTTTTGGTTAATAAAAGTCATCAGGTGAACAGTAAGGCTGCCAATTTTTCTTAGGGAAATTGAAAAATCCTGAAAACCACGGCAAATCCGCTCAGAAGCATTTAAAAACAAAAGAATATCAGCCTGCATTTTTTCTTCTGAAACTTCCATTTCTGGCAAATTAAAATCGAGCCAGACATTTCTTACAATTTCAAAATCGTTTGGTTCAAAATGAATTTTCATACGTTCAAGAAGAGCATTAACCTTTACCATCTGATACTCATCACTTTGAGGATAAGCATGCCAGACAAACGGAATACCCGAAAGACAGGCACGGCTCATGCTTTCTTCTCCGCGAATAAAAAGAACTGAACATTTTTTTAACATCAAATCCCATTCTTCCTGATTCAAATAAGGAAGTTCTTTTACTAAACCGGATGCCCCGCACTCACTTGCCGCCAAAGCAAAACTTTCTTTTCCACGTCCCTGTGCCAGAAGAATTTTCCGCTCACAAGCCGCCTCTGAATTTTCATTTATAAAAAGGAAGGAACAAGGCAAAGCTTTTACAAGCGGCTTCCAGTTCCTTTCATAAGTAAAAACAAGAACATCACCTTTTTTGTTCCTCTCAAAAGACTCTTTCCAGTCATCATCAATAATCAGTCCGCCTGTTTTTTCTGTAAAGCCCGGCATAAAATTTACTTTTTGAACTTTTGCACTTCTGGTCAAAGACATGAGGCAATGAAAATCTTCAGCATATTTTTCGGCTGTAAGATAATCTATCATAATAATCTGAACTGTGCGCTCAAGTTTTTCGTCAAAAAGGATTTTTTCCATCCAGTCCGGGCGGCCGCATTGAAAGCATTCAAGAATTACGGCAAGTTTTTCGCCATCGTTTTTTGAAAATTCAGTTTTACAGAATTCATACGCATTCCAGTCGTAAACACAAACTCCGTCTACAACCTGAAAATGCTCCACAGGATTAATTTTGCTGCAAATTTTATTAAAGGAATCAAGATTGTCTGCAATAAGATTTATGCAGACAGAAGGATTTTCTTTTTTAAGCTGGCGGGCAAGACGCCAGGTAACACCAATATCCCCAAAATTATCTACAACCTTGCAAAGAACTGTAATGTTCATAGAACAGCTTAGTTTACCTGACTGTAAAGTCCGCTCAATTCTTCACGCCACTGCGGTTTTGAGTCGCGGTCTTCCCATTCAATAATTTTCTTGATTGTAAAATGCCTCTGATCGCGCATATTTTCGTAATAAAGAACTCCAAAGCGTCCCTGCCCGATATAGGCTATTTTTTCGTTTTCAGAAAGGGTTTCAGACTCGCGCACCTGATTCAAAGCACAGTCAAAGTGCATTGGCTTACCGGTAGCTTTATCAATAAGACTGCTTGCAATATCCGTAATTGGCTGGCCGCATTTAGGGCAGATTACCTCGCGTTCCTTAAGATCTGCAATTGCTTTCTGGCGTTCTTTTTCCAGAGTTACATTTTCGTAGAGACTCTTGTTAAATTGAAACGACGGCTGACTATTTTTTAAGCTGCCGTTGTTATTTCGTGAATCAGATTTTTTTTGATTATTCCAGTTTCCTGAATGTTTTTTATTTCTTCTTCTATCCAATTTGAATTAACTCCCTTGCAGGAATTAATCCCGCAATTTTAATTCGTCAGAATTTTCAATCAGGCGATTGCTTATTACCTGAGCAATACGCTGAATCGCACTGTCAATATACTCCGCGTTCCTGATTTTTCTCCGCAGCTCTAAAATTCGCGGAGACAGACCAACATCATCAGTTCGCTCCAGAACCATAGTGGCTGTTAATTTTGATGACTCCGAAATCATAAATCCCTTCCCATCCAGTTATTCTGAAAATGCATTCTCAATATGATACACAGAAGGAAGTCCCTGCATACCAAGCACAATTACATCAAACCGAACGTAATTGTTACTATATTGTCGATGATTTAACAGAAAACGTTTAGCAGTTTTTAAAATATGATTTCTTTTTTGTTCACCAAGCACCTTAGAAAGCATATCCGGCGTAGCATGTGGAAGATTTTTTACCTCCACGAACACAAGCACATCAGCTTTCGTACAAATTATATCAATTTCGCCAGCGTTTGTCCGCCAGTTTCTTTCAATTATATCATAACCCTGCTTCTTAAGATAGAGAAAAGCTTCCTGTTCACCGGCATTTCCAACCGATTTTGTATTAGTCTTATTTTCCGCCATTTTCCAGAATAAATGCAAAAATTTTTGCAAGCGCAGTCCAGGCTTCTTCAGGAACAGCCTCTCCGACAGACTGCATGCCTAAAAAATCTACAAGAACAGAATCTTCCTGTATCAAAATATCGTTTTTTTGAGCTTCAGCAAGTATTTTTTGCGCAGAAGCACCTTCGCCTTTTGCCATAATAACAGGCACATCAAGACCTTCAGCGTACTTTACCGCAACAGCTTTTTTTACTAAAGAATTCACACGCTGCCTCCCAAAAATACCAGTTCTTCATCAGAACAGGCAAAGCCTTCAAGCGTCTCTTTTGAAGTCCATAAAATTTCAGGAATATCAGCTGCGCCTTTAAAATAATTTTGTAAGGATGATTCAAATTCTTCAGCTTTTGAATCGTAGCCATCAATATTAAATGTGAGCTTAGTACATTTTCTTCCTTCAAAATTCAAAGAAAACATATATTTTCGGTTACTATAACTGCAATTAAGATTCAGTTTTTTCAGGGATTTGTTTTCGGCCATAAGCATTTTTATAACGCCCTGCCCCAAAGTTTTCTGCATATTTTGAGTAAGAAGTTCAAAAGGAATAAAAAACCAGCCGCCTTCCACCTTATTAACTTTATTCATCAGCGCAAATTTATCTGATTTTTTTTGATTTGCTTTTCCGCCTGAATTTTGATTTTTCTCTGTATCCGAAAAATCGCCGTCAAGCTCTGCCAAAAGAGTAAGGATTTCTTCTTCAGAAGCATTCAGACCTTTTTTTGCAAGAAGCATAAGGATTTCTGAAGCAGCAACAGATTTCTCCTTAAACTTTACAGAAAGATTATGCAGTCTTAATAAAAGCGCCGGATTCAGCTTCATTTCGAGCTGCATCATTACCTGAAGTAAACGTTCAGAAATGCAGTCTGCAGGAAGTCCTATTGCCTGTAAAAAGCTTTCAAGCTGCCTGTTTTGTGCAACCGTCATCTGAACAAGTTCTTTTGGCATTTCCAGGCCAGGCTGCTCTTTTGGAGTTACGAATATAGTTCCGTCTTTTGCATTTATTGTTGCAACAAAAGTTTCCCCGGGTTTTAGTGCCCTGGAAGATGTAAGATTTACACGAACTCCCGCAACAGAACCTTCAAACCGTCCGTTTCCCCTATCAGCAATTACCCGAACAAGAACCTGTGAACCGTTTTTAAGCGATTTAACAGCATTTTGCGAAGAAAAATTAACTATGGCGGAACGAACTGCAGCCGAATCCATAAAAATAATTATAGTAAAAAAAAAGACTGCCTGACAACATCAGACAGTCCCTTTTTTATAAATCAGGATGCATTACTCTGCAGCGTTCTTTGCAGCAGCAGCTTCTGCTCTTTCTTCCTTAATTCTTGCTTCTGTAGCGGCAGCGGCAGCTTCGGCACGTGCGTTGCGGGCATTAATAGCTTCTGTAACTTTTGCACCAACCAAAGTCTTAACCTTAGCTCCCTTACCAACCTTGTCACGCAAGTAGTAAAGTTTAGCGCGGCGTACTTTACCAGGACGAACTACGTCAACCTTTACGATACGTGGGCTGTTATATGGGAATACACGTTCAACACCTACACCGTAAGAAATCTTGCGAACAGTAAATGTTTCGCGAGCTCCAGAATTCTTTTTGCAGATAACGATTCCTTCGTAAACCTGGATACGTTCTGTTTTACCTTCGATAATCTTGAAGTAAACTTTTACAGTATCACCAACATTGAATCCCTGAGCACCAGGACGTTTCTGTGTTTCTTCAATAGTCTTAATAATATCCATTTGAACTTCCTTATTCAGTTTTACGCTTTTTCAACTTTTTTTTAGGTTGTTTTTTAGCATAAAACTGCTGATTAATTTCCTCAATCATATCTTCGGCTTCCTTAGAAAGTAAACCGCCGGCTCTGGCAGAAGCAATCAAATCTGGTCTAACTGCAAGAGTCTTCATAAGTCGTTTTCTAAGCCGCCACTTCCGAATTTCCTCATGATTACCGCTAAGAAGAACTGCAGGAACTTTCATTCCTTTCCATTCTTCCGGATGAGTATACTGCGGATACTCCAGAAGTCCGTCGCAATAGCTTTCTTCTTCTAACGATTCGCGTGAAATTACTCCGTCTACAAGGCGGTAAACAGTATCTATAACAACTGTTGCTGCAACTTCACCAGAGGACATAACGTAATCTCCAATAGAGATTTCTTCGTCCACATAAGAATCAATTATCCGCTGATCAATACCTTCGTACCTTCCGCAGATAAAAACAAGTTCGCTTTCGCAACTTAATCTTTGAGCAACGCTTTGAGTAAGAGGTTTTCCGCCCGGCGTTACATAAATAACGTGTTTTTTATGGGCATTAACACTATCCAAAGCTCTGCCAAGAGGTTCAGCCATCATTAACTGTCCGGCTCCACCTCCGTATGTTCCGTCATCACAAGTCCGGTGCTTATCTAAAGCAAAATCTCTGATGTTCACCAGATCGTAGGCAATAATTCCCTTTTCAACAGCCTTGGCCATGATTGAGTTTTCAAAAAAAGCCTTGACTATATCCGGAAATAAGGTCAGCACTGTAAATTTCATGGAATTACTCCAGAATCCAGAGGTGCATCAATTGTACCACAGAGTTTTTAATATCAACCTTTCCAATAAATTCTTTATTAAAAGGTACAAAAACTTTGCGGCCGCAACTCTCGGCGAGTGACACTTCTAACAAGTTACCCCCGCCGCCTTCCAATACGTTTGTGATTGTCCCTACAATTTTTGCAGGTGCATCCAACGTTGCCGAAACATCCTTTCCCTTATAAACAAGGGAACAATTACGTAAATCCTCTATGTACCACTCGTCTTTTTTCAAAGGCTTTGCGTACTTTCGCGGAACTTCAATTTCCCAACGCGCAAACTTTTTTACTGCTTCGTCAGAATCAATTCCTGCAAATTTAACATAAGCAACTGCATTTCCAAGAGAAACCGATTCAACCTTTGCTTCCCTTGCTTCATCACCATGTCGTAAAGTAACATCCTTTAGATTGAGCAAATGCTCATATTCACCGGAAGTACTCTCTACTTTACATTCACCCGAATACCCATGGGCACCGCGGATGAAGCCAACAACAAGCTGTGCTTTTTCCATCTAAAATCCCAGACTAGTCCAGAATATCAAGACTGTAACGTTTTCCGTCTTTAACAGCCGAAGCACTCAGAACGGTTCTCATTGCCTTGGCAATACGGCCATATTTTCCGATTACCTTACCAACATCACCTTCTGCTACCTTAAGCTGAAGCACCATGCCTTTCTCGCCTTCAGTTTCATTTACAGATACAGCTGACGGATCATCGACCAATGATTTTGCGATGTATTCAATCAGGTCTTTTTCCATGTTCATTGCCCTCTGTAAACTACTTTGCCTGCTTTGCAGTCTGACGGTTCATCAACTTTTTAACGATGTCAGTAGGCTGAGCACCAACGCTGATCCAGTACTTTGCACGTTCCATATCGATAGAAACCTGAGCCTCTTCTTTTGAAATTGGCTGGAATGTTCCGATTTCTTCGATACAAACTCCGTCACGAGGCTTCTGTGAGTCCTGAACAACTACACGGTAGCATGGACGCTTAGCAGCACCAAATCTCTTAAGTCTGATTTTGACCATTTATTCCTCCACGAAACTCTTTTAAAGTTCCGAATTTTCTGATTAAGACATAATAAACCCTTATTATGAATGTGAGATATAATATTATAAAATATTCAATTTTGTTTCAATACATAAAGATGCTGTATTTTGCAGTATTTTACCGTTTTATACTAAAAATTGTTAAAACGTGAAAGAAAAAGCTTTGTTCTCTCTGATTTTGGATGGTTAATCACGCTATCCGGACTTCCGCTTTCTACAATAACACCGCCATCCATAAAAATTATGCTGGTAGAAATATCACGGGCAAAAGCCATTTCGTGAGTAACTACAACCATTGTCATTTTTTCGGACGCAAGTTCCTTTATTACAGAAAGAATTTCACCGGTAAGTTCCGGGTCCAGAGCCGATGTTGGTTCATCAAAAAACAAAACTTCGGGTTTAAGTGCAAGCGCCCGCGCAATGGAAACACGCTGCTGCTGTCCGCCGGAAAGTTCGCAAGGATAATTTGAAGCCTTTTCCCAAAGTCCCATACGTTTTAAAAGCTGTTCTGCTGTAAATTCCGCTTCCTGCTGAGATTTTTTTAAAACAAGCTGCTGAGGCTCCATTACATTTTTTAAAACTGAATAATGCGGAAACAAATTAAAATTCTGAAATACAAGACCGCTTTTAAGGGAAATTTCGTGACATTCTTCTTTTGAAGCATAAACTCCATTACGAACCAGCGTTTTTCCGCAAATTTCCACAGTTCCGTCAGAAACTTTTTCCAGCTGAGAAATACAGCGAAGTATAGTAGATTTTCCAGAACCGCTTGGACCAATTATACTAAGTACTTCGCCTTTTTTTACAGAAAAATCTATTCCCTTCAGGATTTCAACATTATCTCTGAAAGTTTTTCGTAAATTATCAACTTTAATTATTTCTTCCATAAAAAAACACAAATGCGGTCATTGAGCCTGTCTAAATGACCATTTTATAACAAGTGGTTTCAACAGGCTCAACCACCGTTAACACTTAATTATAATAACTTAACTTCTTTTCAAGCTGCCGGAAACAGATAGAAACTGCCCAGTTCATGACAAAATAAAAAACTCCTGCCATAAAAAGCGGCATAAAACTAAACATTGCTCCCTGCCGCTCTTTTGCAACAAGCAAAAGCTCTGAAACTCCAATAACAGAAACCAGCGCAGTATCTTTTGTAAGCGTTATAACTTCGTTTCCCATTGCAGGAACAATGCGCTTAATAACCTGAGGCAGAACTATACGCAAAAATGTCTGTGAATGAGTATAACCAAGAACCTTTGCAGCCTCGTACTGACCTTTTGGAATAGATTCAATTCCGCCGCGGTAAATTTCCGCAAAATATGCAGAATAATTTACGGAAATTGCAACTATAGCGGCAACAAATCTGTCCCAGTGAAGATTTACATTGTATCCTCTGGAATTAAGCCAGCGTACAAAAAGGCCGGGCCCAAAATATACTACCAAAAGCTGAAGCATAAGCGGAGTTCCACGAATAATAAGAAGAAATGTATTCATTACACCGGAAACCAGCTTTTTTTTAGACATTCTACCCATTGCAATTGGCAGTGCAAGAGGAATTGCAAATAAAAGTGTAAGGAAAAATACTTCCAGCGAAACAACAGAACCGTTGAGCATTGCTGAAAGCATTTTAATATATTTTGGAGAAAGCATTATTCAATAACTGTAATATCTTTACCGAACCATTTTTTGCTGATTGAAGCAACAGTTCCGTCTTCCTTCATCTGTTTAAGGATATTCCATACGGCATTGCACAAATCAGGCTCGTTTTTTCTAAATCCAATTCCATAACCTTCTTTTGCAAGTGATTCCGGAAGAATTTTGAAAGGATTTTTTGATTCATTAATAATGTTGTTTGCAACAACGCTGTCCATTACAATACCGTCAACGCCGCCAATTGCAAGATCGTTCATGGCAGTTACGTTATCACGGAACGAAATTGTTTTTGCAAGGCCAGCTGCAAAATCAGGATTATCATTTACAGCTTCCTGAGCACTTGAACCGCTCTGAATTCCGATTGTCTTACCAACCATATCACTAAGTGTTGAAATTCCGCTGTCTTCGCGAACTACAACAACCTGGTCATTATTAAGATATGCGTCTGTAAAAGAAAGAGCCTTTTTACGTTCTTCTGTGATTGTAAAACCGTTCCAAATGCAGTCAATTTTACCTGTAGAAAGTTCCATTTCTTTTGCATCCCAGTCAATTGGCTGAGCTTTAAATTCTACACCAAGGCGTTTTGCAACTTCTTTTCCAAGGTCAATATCAAAACCAACAATTTCATTATCATCATTGCGGTAACCAAGCGGTGGAAATGAATCATCAAGACCAAGTACAAAAACACCACGCTGCTTCAAAGCTTCAACTGCATCACCTGCAATCTTTACTTCATTTTTTTTACAGCCAGTCAAAGCCATAACAGTGGCAGCCATAAGTGCGCATAAAATTATTTTTTTCATAAATCAAATATCTCCTGTATAATCTGATTGTATATTAAAAAAAGACAGGTAAAAGCACCAACCTAAAGTTCAGTCTTTTATTAAGTCCTATATTTTTTTACAAATTTATTTAATTCCTGAATCTGTTGTTCAACAGCTTCCGGAGCAGGTCCGCCGGCTGTTTTTCTTGCATTTACACATGATTTTGCACTTATAAAGGAATAAATATCGTCTTCAATAAGTGGTGAACAATCCTTCCAGATTTTCATATCAAGTTCTTCAAGTTCACAGTTTTTTTCTATTGCAATACGAACAGCTTTTGCACTTACTCCGTGTGCAGTTCTAAACGGCATTCCCTTTCGTACAAGATAATCAGCTACATCTGTTGCATTAAGATAACCGCCACGGCATGCAGCTTCCATTTTTTCTTTATTCCATTTTGCAGACGAAATCATATAAGTAAAGACTTTTATGCAAGACAAAACTGTATCGCAGGCATCGAACAAAGGTTCTTTATCTTCCTGCATATCGCGGTCGTAAGCAAGCGGAAGAGCCTTCATCATTGTTAAAAGCGCAAATAAATCGCCGTAAACTTTACCTGTACGTCCGCGGATTAATTCTGCAAAATCAGGATTTTTTTTCTGCGGCATAATTGAAGAACCTGTAGACCACTTTTCGCTTAAATCAACAAAAGCAAATTCTGTAGTAGACCATAAAACTATTTCTTCGCAGGCACGGCTAAGATGCATCTGAATAAGGCTTAAAGCAGAAGCAATTTCAATACAATAATCACGGTCAGAAACAGAATCCAGAGAATTCTGAGTAACGCCGGAAAAACCAAGCAGGTCAGCTTCGTATTTACGGTCAAGAGGAAGTCCGCTTCCTGCAAGAGCACCTGAACCAATTGGAGACAAATCAATACGTTTAAGTGCATCTTCAAGACGCTGCCAGTCGCGCACAAGCATCCATGCCCACGCACAAACATGATGAGCAAGAGTTACAGGCTGAGCGTGCTGCATATGAGTAAAGCCTGGAACCAGAGTTTCTTTATTCTGAGAAGCAATTGAAGAAAGTGCTTCTATTAAAGTTAAAATTGAATTCTGAAGTTCCGGAACAAAACGGCGCAAATAAAGACGTTCATCTAAAGCAATCTGATCGTTTCGACTGCGTCCGGTGTGAACTTTTTTACCAGCTTCGCCTATGCGGTCTGTAAGAGTTGCTTCTATAAAGGAATGAATATCTTCTGCAGAATAGTCAATTTCGAGTTTTCCGTTCTGAAGGTCATTTTTTATTGATTCAAGTCCATCAACAATCTGAGATGCTTCTTCTTTTGAAATGATTTTTGCATGGGCAAGCATTTTTGCATGAGCAATGCTTCCTGTAATATCATCCAGAGCCATGCGCTCGTCAACGTGAATAGAGGTTTCAAATGCAACCGCTGCAGCATCAGGACCTTCTTCAAAGCGTCCATGCCATAACGCAGCGTGATTATCCTGTGTCAATGTACCGTGTTCAGCCATAATGCAGAATTATAGTAAAATAACAATGTATTTTCAATCATACAGGACAAATGCGTTTATAATGAATTTATCCTGTCAGCTCGCATTATTCGAAATGACTGTTGAAATCGGAGTCGGAAGTTTTTTTAGCTTTTTTTGAAGAAGACGATTTTGAGGATTTTTCGGTATTTGCGCTTTTCATGTTTTCTACATCTTCGTCGGTGTAAACACGGCCTTCCGGCATAATAATTACAGCCGTAATATATATTACAACGCCAAAGCAATGCAAAAGAGCGGCAAGTACAAAAACAATGCGCACAATTGTCGGATCAACATTAAAATATTCTGCAATCCCGCCACACACACCAGTAAAGATTTTATTTTCCGAAGATTTATAAAGCTGTTTTCCTTTCATTTTTATTCACCTTTTTTAATAGAAACATTCAGACTGCCAAGCAGACAGGACGTAAAAATATGATTTTTCTTTTTTTCATGAGCCATTATCTGAAATAAAATGCTTTTTCTGAACTGATTAAACTTAAAATCACCAAGGGCAATTCTTGCATCATAAGAAAAATCTGTTTCATCTCCATTAAGATTTACATTCATACAACCGGCGGCACATTCAAGGCTCGAATTTCCGCCAGACATTTTACCGGAAAGCTCCAGACTTGCAAACGCACTTCTTGCCTTTACCTGAACGCAAGAAAACTCTTTTATTATGCAGTCGCAGGCACAGGCATTTAATAAAAGAAACTTACACTTTAGCGCAGCAGAACACTTAAATTTTCCAGCAATCATAGAAATGCGGATATTTTCAAGGCTTACAGACTTTGGAATGCAAACAAGAATACGCGGAAGAATTTTTGAAACACGGGAAAAGCCGGTATAATCTATTTTGATTCGGCGTACATTAGAAATGCTTAAAGTTCCGTCGTCAGACAAAACAAACCGTATATCTGAAGCAGAAATTCCTCTTGTTTCTACGCTGAAATTTTCAGAAGGAATAACAGCAACTTCGGCAATACCAAAATCAAGATTTAATGAAGAAACTTTTCCTTTTTCGCATTCAAAATATGAATTTTCATTAGAGGAATTTGCATTTTCTGCAGTCTGAATATCTTTTACTTGTGACATTTTTATTTCTCTGATTCTGAAACTGAAGTCGTTTTGTTTTTAAGCAAAAGTTTTAAATACAACGGCTGAAGAATAAAAATAAAGACATAACCGGCAAGCAAAGGAATGGCAAGACTGTGAAAATACATCGGTACAAATGAAAGCTGAGCTCCATGCGAAACGGCATTTTTATATGCAATAAAAACCATTGCAAAAGTAATAAACGGTGTATAAATAATATCTGAAATAAACGAATCCAGTCTGTGAGCCGCGAACGAGCGCTCTTTTACGCCTGCTTTTTTAATTAATGCAGTTGAAATCTTGCGGACAGGAATAATAAAACCAATTAAAAGGCTAAGTACGGTACTTGCGGCAAAACTTATTAACCAGCCGGAAAGCGTAAAATGTCCAGAAAAAAGAATTCCGATAAGGGAAAGGGCAAAACTAAGAGAAACTCCCATAAGAACATTCATGCAAAAGCCAATTTTACGCATATTTATATTTTCGTTTGTCATAATTTAAGGATACAAGAAGTTTTACAATTGAGCAATAAAAAAAACTTCCATCTTTAGTTCTTAAAACGAATGCTTTGAAAAAAAGCATATTTTTTTGTATAATGTGCGCATGGCTTTGAAAAATACAGATTATTCAGTTGTATACAGCGATGACGATATTGTGGTGCTAAACAAGCGTTCCGGCATTTTAATTGCTGCAGACCGCTACGATGAAAATGCGCCAAGACTTGACCTGCTTGCCGAAAAGGAATTTGGAAAGCTTTTTGCAGTTCACCGGATTGACAAGGACACTTCCGGACTTATTATTTATGCCCGCAACGCCGACAGTCAGCGGGCACTTTCAATGCAATTTGAAAAACGCCTTGTACATAAAACCTACCATGCGCTGGTTTACGGACATCCGATTTGGAAAGAACTGGACGTAAAGCTGCCGCTTTTACCGGATGGTGATGCAAGACACCGCACAACCATAGACAAACGCAATGGAAAACCATCAGAAACACAATTCAGATTAATTGGTAACTGCGGACCTTTTAGCTGGGTAGAAGCAAAGCCCGTAACAGGACGCACACACCAGATTCGAGTACATTTAAATTCTCAGGGATTTTCTATTGTATGTGACCCGCTTTACGGCGGAAACCAGAAGCCGATACGCTTAAGCGAAATAAAAAAAAGATGGAACGGTGACGAAGAAGAAGAGCGTCCGCTTTTAAGCAGACTTGCCCTTCACGCTTATAAAATTGAACTTGAGCATCCTAAAACAGGCGAAAAAATCAGTTTTGAAGCCCCTTACCCAAAAGATATGGAAGCTACAAGAAAACAGCTTGCAAAGATTTTTGGCGTAGACCCGCTGGAAGACTAAAGCTAACTAAAAGCGGAAGCTGTAAAAAATTTCCCAGTTCCAGATAAAGCGGTTTGTGCCGCCAAGTGCAGAAGAGCCTGACCAGGAACCGGAAGTAAGTTTTCCATTTTTGTCTATAGGACGAACATAATCAGGACCTTTTACATCTGTAATCCACTGAAGTCCTGCATTTATGCCAAGTGAATGCTGTTTTGTAAAACTATAAACAGCCTTTAATTCTGCTTTAAGCTGAAAAGCAAACGGCATGTCATCCCAAAAAAGAAGTTTTCTTGTATAATGATAGTCTATTGCCGTTATTCCCGTAAGACAGGGACTGATTTTTAAAAGACCTTCAAATTTGAAACGTTCAACTGCAGAACACGAAGCCTTTACACCTATAAAAAATGCATTATATTCCTGCTTATAGGAAATTCCACGTCCATTAAGTGTTCCATCCTCCCAAACTGTCTGAGAAGATGAATTTAATTTTTTGTAATGATAATATCCACCACTAGCTTCAAATTCATAAAGTTCATATTCGTAACTTATAAAAGGAGTAAGCACAAATTGTAAAGGAAGATAAATATTTCCGCCGGCACTAAATTCAAAAAGTCTGTAATCCTTACATTTATTATCTGATTTTGAATAGTTTGTAAGTTCATAAGGATTCTGGTCACTCCAGATAAGGGATGAAGAACCACCGGTTATATAATCACTTTGTTTCGCAGTAGAATTCAGCCAGTCGTAGTCCTGCATATTTCCAGAATCAACAGGAATTCCAACGCGGCCACGAATGCCAATATTTATATATTTAAAAATGTCAAAAGAAGCACCGGCTTCAAAATAGGGAACTGCAGTTACTTCCCAGTCCAGTTTAGAAAGCATATTTCCAGTATTCCGGCATTCAGGAGAATAAACTTCTTCTATAATATTTCCATGCAAAATTCCAAAACCGGCATGGGTTGTCATCTTAAAATTTTCAGAAGCAAAAGTAAGAGAACAAGCAAAAATTGTCAGAGCAAAAAAAGCCGCAATATATTTGTTTTTCATAACCGTCCGAATCCGATTTTAAATTTTTATGCGCACAGAAATAATACGCCTCTGATTTATATCTTCGGCAGTAAATAAAATATTCTTATCAATAAGTACGTTTCCAACCGAAGGAAGATAGCCGAATTTTTCAAAAAGCCAGCCGCCAACTGTATTCATAGTTTCAGATTCAAGAGAAAGTCCTAAAATCTGATTTACATCCTGTAGTTTCATGTCACCTGGAACAATAAAAGTATCGGAAGAAATAAGCTTAATTTTATCTTCCGGCGGAAGCGCATCATAAGAATTTTCATCGGTCATGCGGTCAAACACAAGTCGCATAATATCTTCAAGCGTAACAATTCCGCTTGTCTGGCCCTGCTCGTTTAATACAACGGCAAATTTGTGTTCATCATTTCTGAATTTCTGCAAAATTTCCAGAACAGAAAGACTTCCGGGCACATAAAGAACCTCAGACATTTTTCTGCCCGCAAAACCAGGACCTAAATCTTCTTTGTCTGAACAAAGCAAAACCGTTTTATAATTTAAAACTCCGGCAACATTTTCGGTTGTTTCTTTATAAACCGTCAAAGTTGAAAAACCTGAAGAAATAAATTCCTGAATAACCTGATTATGATCGGCTTCTACACTCACCATTTTTACAACGGAG
>Ga0310695_10005893_pt1 | contig 20852 bp, 17 predicted proteins | sample RumenRJG_04DNA_FD_203882 | JGI IMG/M metagenome (GOLD analysis project Ga0310695, IMG submission 203882) | Bovine rumen microbial communities from Lethbridge, Alberta, Canada - RJG_04 (v2) (version 2) | ecosystem: Host-associated > Mammals > Digestive system > Stomach > Rumen | place: Canada...
AATCGAGATAAAGTTTTCTTTTGAACTCAAAGGCGAAAAAACGATTACTGTGTCTTACGAAAATCTACAGTCATATCATATGTTTGGCAGTCTTTATATAATTCAAATGGCAAAAAATCCAGACGGAATACCAATTGATTATACATTTATTTATCAAGGGCTTGCCGACTCAAAACTTTATCCTTCAAAAATGTGTCTTTCTGTCAATGATGGTCGCGGTTATACAAAACAGGATTATACATTGCAGTTTTCTCGTGATACAAAAAGCGAGTTTTTCTGGAAAACGGAATTGAATCAATTTTCGGCTCTTGATGGAGAATGTTTCTGGATTGAGTTCAAGTATTTCGGTGTTCTAGAAGAATTTGAACTCGTGTTTATTCCCTGTTGGGATGAAAATCCAATGATTATAGCCTACACGGATGAAAGTTCCTGTATTAATTTATCAAAAGAAATAATTCCCGAAGCATTGCTTTTTTATATGACAAAATCACAACTTGCGCTTTTGAGAAATGCCTTTTATGCCATTCACGGCTATAAATTCAAAAATCCAAAATACGCAGAATATTTTGGACATGAATCTAATGAACTCTGGTACAAAATAAATCCAAACTTCACAGAAAAAGATTTTAACGAGATAGAAAAGGCAAATATCAATCTCATCAAGAAATACGAGGAGCGATGATGAAAAAACTGATTCTGATTTTTACAATGATTTTTGCGGCAGCCGTGTCGTTTGCTCAAAACTATAATAACGGCAACGGAACAATAATCGCCGAAGAAACCAGTGAGAATGACGGGCTAAGAATAGTTCGTCGCAGACATGTGCAAACTGTAACTATGTCTGAGCATGCGGATATTCCAGAAACAAATAAAGCTCTCTGGAAGTATTATACATATCTGTATAACACAAAACGTACCTTAGAACAGGAATTTGGCATAACGCCTCTTATTGATGATTGTTCTGGTAAAGAAATTCATATCATGGAAATACTTAAAATCAGTAATGTCTATGTTGCTGAGCACGATCCAAATTATCCATATTATCCGTACTACGCATACTATGTCGAGGTTGAAGGTCAAAAGGGATATATGTACGCTGAGAGAGATGATTCTGAAGTGGCAAATTTTTACGATAAAGGCTATTGGTCTGTAGAGGGCAGCATTTTCAGTTCCGGGAAGCAGTGGACAATCAGAAATGCAAGGCATAGTGGAGATTTTATAATAGCGGAACGACTTTTTGTAAGGGACAAGCCGGGCACAAAAGGAACGAACAAGATTTATCTGTTTTATAAGGATACAGAACTCCCCGAAGAAGCGTATCTGGGTACAGATGTGGAAGTTATAAACGTGACCGAAGAACAGGAGACAATCGACGGCAAAACGGGGCGATGGCTTGAAATTGTGTATAAAGACATACGGGGCTGGGTTTTTGAAGGTTATGTATACTATAGTTTATATTATGGATGGAGCCCGGAAGACTGTATAGAACAACAGTTCACTTGGGGATACAGGTAATTTATGAAAAAAATAATTTTGATTTCAGAAATAAAGAAGTTGTCAGCTAAGAGGCGGGCTTTTTTGCGCCCAGATTAAAAAATAACGCTCATTCCGTAAAAAACAACTGGAAAACTAAAAATTAGGAGAGGATGGTTTATGGTAAAAATCACGGGAACAAATACTTTTATTGATGTTGAAATTGACGGCCGCGTTGCAAGGATTTTGGGCGAGCTGGGCGCGGGCGAGTTTCATTGTTTGAAAGGTTCGATGCAGGAATGGCTTGTGCCTGCCGGTCAGAAAATCAGCGAAGAAGACAAGAAAATGATTATTCAGCGTGTTACGGAAAAAACAGCAGGTTCACATCTGGTAATTACTTTTGATTAGCGAACAGAATCGTACTATGCAACGAATACTCAAATTATATGACGTTTATTCTGCGGTGATTAGGTACTTTATTCGCTTCAACCGCTTTGTTTATGTTGGTTATCCTTTATGCAAATTCCAGATTATGTTAGAATAAAAAAATTGCCAATATGTAGAGGCTTTATGAAAAAACTGATTTTAATTTTTTCGTTGATTTTTGCATTTAGCAGTTCGAAATTTTTTGCAGAAGATCTTTCGAAAGATGATTATTTTATTTTCTATTTGAATTGGGCTTCTCAAGAAATTGTAACGCCGGAGATCATTCTGGATGTCTGCACTGAGGAAGATATTTATGATAATCTTTCCAGAGAAAATGTAATGCTGAGCAAAGACGGCTGGTTTTATTTTACATATTTTAATCCGATGATTCTGGGAATTTATGATGTGATTTTCTGGTCTGACGAATTTAAAACTTCTGAATTCGAGAAAAATCGCGGACTGTTTTATAACCAGCATTTTGGCTCTGTTTATAAGGCAACAAGTGAATTGAAAGAAAATACGAAAGAAGGTGCTGTCGTTTACAAGGCCGAAAATCTTGGCAAGTTTGCTTATGCTTCAGGAGATCATTATTCCCCTTTTGCATGGAATTTTGAGGGAAAACCATGGGTTGAAGGCGTAAAAGGTTATGGCATTGGAGAAAAGATTACGCTTTCCACCAAAGAGCCGTTTAGTAAGCTTGTAATTCTTAACGGCTATGTCTGCCCGCAGAAGCCGGAACTTTACAAAAAGAATTCCCGGGTTAAAACGTTTTCTGTAAAAGATCTGGATAATAATCAGGAATATGTTTTTAACCTTGAGGATGTAGTAGAATTCCAGTCTTTTTATCTGAGGAAAAAAACACAAAACATCGAGTTGACAATAAAAGACGTTTACAAGGGCGATAAATGGGACGACACCTGTGTTACTGCAATCGTTCCAGAAACATCCTATACTTTTGAAGGCGAGGATACATCCGTTGACTTTGAGCAGTCTTATACTTACAAGCTGAATAAAAATCAAGTTTTAGAAGAAGTTGAAAGAATAAAGAGTACTTACACCCTTAAAAGTGAAATACCTTCTGAATTTGACGGGAAATAAATTATTATGAATAATCTGAAAAAACTATCTTTAAAGAGATTTTTATACCGGGCATATTTGATTTTTGATTTGATTGTTTTTCCGGCATTTGTTTTGGGGTTCATTTCCTTTTTTGACGGTGTTTGGGGCGAGTGGTTCAATTATTATATGCTTACTGCGACTTTGTATCTTTGCATAAACTCTATTCTTGGAATTGTACTTTGCAAAAAGAAATTTTGTACGGAAGAAAGTTCTAGCTTTTCAAAAAACTGGATGGCTGGAATGTATATTGCGAACACGCTTGGAGTTTTCTCGCTATTTATGCCGGTTTGTCAATTGATTGACTCCCTGAATCGTAAAATGTTTGATTATGCACTTGGAGAATTTGCAATATCATTCGCGATTCTTCTTATGCTCGTTGGTCAGCCAAAATGGCAGCGTGCAGTTGTATATAATGCCGGTACGCCAAAGTTTTTCAAAATTTGCATCAGCATTGCAAATCCAATTCGTGCATTGTTCCAGATGATTATGCTTTTTGCTATAACAGTGCCGGTAATTTGAATAATAAAAGACGCGGAACGGCTGAAAGCGTGACCGCCGTGGTGGTTGAGCCTGTCGAAACCCAAGGCGGATGCGCCCAAAAAACTAAAAAATACTAAAATATTATCTATTATAGACAATTATGCTGAATATTGCTAAAATATTAGCAATGATTCAACTTGAACAAAAGACTGCACCGCAAATTGCTGAAGAAGTTGCAAAGCGTGTGCAGAAAAGACGAAAAGAACGAAAGTTTACTCAGTCGGAACTTGCAGAACGGGCGGGTGTTAGTTTTGCCTCTTACAAGCGTTTTGAACAGAAACACGAAATAGCCTTTGATTCGCTTATCAAAATTTCGATTGCACTTGGAATGGAAAAAGATTTTGAAGAGCTTTTTGCAAAGCCTCAGTTTTCTTCCATAGAGGAGCTTATCGACAGTGAAAAAAATTGACCGTCTTTCTGTTTTTTTTAAAAACGGTACTCAGAAACAGTTTGTCGGAACGCTTGCTTTGTATAAGAACCGGCTTGCAGCTTTTTCATATTCTGAACAGTGGCTTTCGGAAGGTTTTTCAATTTCGCCGTTCTCGCTTCCTCTGGAAAAGAAAGTTTTTATTCCAGAATGGGAACCTTTTGGCGGTGTTCATGGTATTTTTAACGACAGTCTTCCGGATGGTTGGGGCAGACTTTTGGTTGACCGCATGCTTTTACGGCAGGGAATTCAGAGTGAAACGCTTTCTGTTTTGGACAGACTCGCTATTGTCGGTTCAAGCGGAATGGGCGCACTTACTTATGAACCGGAATCTTTTATTGCTGATTCCCCGAATCTTCCTTCTGATTATGATGAAATCTCAAGAGAGTGTGAGCGCATTCTGAATTCAGAGTTTTCAGAAAATGACAGGAAAAATCTTGATGCAATTTTTGCAGCGGGAGGTTCTTCGGGGGGTGCGCGGCCAAAAGTATTTGCAAAAATTGACGGCGAAGACTGGATTGTAAAGTTTCCTTCAAGCATGGACTCAAAAGAAATCGGGCGGCAGGAATATGAATATAATTTGTGCGCAAAAAAATGCGGCATTCAGTTGAACGATTTTAAGCTCTTGCCGTCAAAAATCTGTTCCGGATATTTTGCAACAAAACGCTTTGACAGAAATTTTCTTGGGTCTTGCAGAGTGCTTATGGCAAGCGCGTCTGCACTTTTGGAAACAAGCCACAGAATCCCGAATCTTGATTACAACACTTTATGTCTTCTGACTTTGCAGCTTACAAAAAACAGCGCGGAAGTTGAAAAACTTTTCCGACTTATGTGTTTTAATATTTTTGCCCACAACCGCGATGATCATTCAAAAAACTTTTCGTGGCTTTATGATGAAGAAAAATCGCAATGGACTCTTTCTCCTGCTTACGATTTGACTTACAGTAATTCAATTGGCGGCGAACACGCAACTACAGTCAGCGGTGAAGGAAAAAATCCTGGTATGGAAAATATCCTTTCTGTAGCGCAGAAAAATGGAATAAAAAAATCGAAGGCTCTCGAAATTGCCGAAAGCGTAAAGGCAGTGGTTGAAAAAGAACTGTGTGAATGGGTGCATAAAGCGTGACCGCCGTGGTGGTTGAGCCTGTCGAAACCCAAGGCGGATGTGCCAAAAAGGAGTAAGATTTTATGAAAAAACTGATTACACTTTTTACAATATTTTCAGCAGTCCTGGTTCTCGCACTTTCCGGTTGCAAAGAAAAATCCGCAAAGAGCGAAGGCTTTTCTTCCTCAGATTCTGTCGTTATCGACAAACCAACAGAAGAATCTGATTCAAAAAACGATCAGGAATCAGAAGAAACGCCAGAAGAATTCATGAGAAGACAGCTGAAAGCACGCCACGACAGTGAAGTTTCAGGTATCTACAAAGTTTCCGATGATTTTTACATTGTTTTTGAAGAAGACAGGGATATCATGGATGGAAGCATGGATGCATGGAACTGGGCTTATTGTTCAGACGGAAAATCTTATTTTGGGGATGTGCATTTAAATACCTTGGCAAATAACGCCCAAAAAGGCTATTCTGACCATCCGGAATTTATCAGTCAACTTGGTAAAGAACGACAGATTATAGCAGGCGGAATCGAATATGACGGTTATATCGCCGACTTCAATTTTGATGAAAAACCAGACATCCTTTATTTTTGGCTCTGCGGAATGGGGCCTGGCATCTCAATCCGAGAACTCCCTGTAAAAGAAATCAGGGAAGACATGTACAGAAGAGAAAAAGAAAGCCCTGAAAAATTTGAGATAATGGTTGCAACTTTTAAAGATGTTAAGTTTTTTTTCGGAACAATGTGCGGAATCCGCGGCTTTTACTTATATGATTTCCCCAACAACTATATTGAGGTTGCCGGCGGCCCTGACTGGAAGTCCGATAAAACAGAATCTGGAAATCAATATTTTTACACTTTTTACGGCTGGAATAAGGAAAATCATAAATATGAGCCTTTAGATACGTTTTATGATATCGACTTTCCTGGTGTTAAAATCCTTGACGATTATTTTGATTACAGCGGCTTAAAATTCTCAAAGCTCGACTCAAAACTTCAGGAAGAGGATTTGGAAGGCTTGAACAAAAATCAGCTCCGTCTTATGCGAAACGCTGTCTACGCACGTCGCGGACGCACTTTTAAGAGTGAAGATTTGCAGAGTCTTTGGAATTGTTATGAATGGTACGAACCAAATCCCGCCTATTCCGACGAGCTTCTTACCGAGACAGACAAATACAACATCAATCTGATTCAAAAGTTTGAGGAAAAGAAATGATGAAAAAACTGATTTTGATTTTAGCCACGCTGGTTGTTCTGTGCTTTGCGGCGGCCGCGGAAGATATTATGTATGTAACTTCGCCGGACGGGCTTAGGGTGCGCTCAGAGCCTAATCTTTCTTCAGCGAAAATTTATGTGCTTTATTACGGCGAGTATGTGCTTGTAGATAAAATCGGAGAAAAAGCTACAATTGACGGCATCACGGCAAACTGGGTTAAAGTAAACTTATTCGATGCTCATGATGATGTTCCGGCTGTGAGCGGCTGGGTTTTTGGCGGATATTTAAGCAAAAAAGAGCAGGATTTAGGCGATGCATTTTCGTTTATAAAAACTTACCTAAAAAACAGCAAAAAGCCTGCATATTTTGCGCCGTTTTTTCCTGGCGAAAAAGACACTGTTTATCTAAAAGACGCCAGCGAATGGAATAATATTCCTTCTTATAATTGCGCGCTCGAAAACCTTTGCCAGAAGAATTTTTATCCTGAAAATAATGCCATTACAATCCGCGAATGTATGTATTATCATCCGCCTGTTTTGAACAGCAGTCTTGGGTATATGGCAATCCTTCCAGCTGGGACTAAGGTTAAGCTTTTTAAAACAGCCCGTTATGGAATAAAGAACGGCGTACTTTTTCCCATTTATGAATTTATAACTTTAGGGGAGCTTGAGCCAGTCAGAGGTTATATTCGCGGAATTGACCTTACAAACATCAATTGCACCTCGTCAGTTTCTGACGGCGAGGGCGGCTCGTACAATTTGTACTACCAGAGGGCATTGCCACACGTAAACAGTGAATCTCAGAGAACTTACGAAAAAGTTGAAGAAGCGCTTAACAGTGTCTGGACTTATGAAGGGGCATATTTACGAGACGGCTATAAGATGAATGCAATTTATATTACAGATCCTGCCGGTCAGTGTTATTATGTTGACGACTATGAAACAAATGCAAATTCGCTCGAACTTGAATATCCCTTAAATATGAAAAAACCTGTGTTGTGTATAAAGGAAAACCATTTTAGCGGTGGAAACGGCGGTGGTTATATTTCGACAAAAATTTGTACCGCAGAACTGCTTTATGATACTGCAAAAATTAGAGAATCTTTTGTTTATGGATATCTGAGCGTAGATGCCGGTTATGAAGGTATGGCTTATCATTATTATACAGATTCCGGCGCTGTTACTTACGAATATCAGACTGATGAAATGGGCAATGTTGAATACAACAGGCATACTTATTATGGGCAAAATCCAGGTTTGCCTTATGTTTTTTGGGATGGTGACAGCGTAAATGGTGAACCTGAAGGAAAAAGCCAGACGTTCAAAAAGGGGCAGTATGTGAATCCAGTCTGCCGCTTAAAAATGCGTGTTTCGCCGCTTTTATCTTCATGGACAATTTGTTCGCTGCAGCCGGGCACTCTTCTTAAGGTCGAAGAAGTTGGTGAAAAACAGACTATTGACGGCATTACTGCAAACTGGGTAAAAGTTGAGCCGGTAAATAACGACAGATCTGTAGATGGCGAGCTCTTAAAAGAATCTTTCCCGGCCGAAGAAACATCAGCCTGGGTTTTTGGCGGATATCTGGAATAAACGCTTTTGTAAGGAAATAAAATGAAAAGACACATCACAATAATTACACTTGTAATTCTTTCACTTTTCTTCGTATCGTGTGAGAAAAAATCACTTCCTGTTTCATGCTCAAATCCATGGAATTTGGAACAGAAAGGTTATAAGGAATTTACTGTAAACGGCGAAACAATTTCTGTTCTGGTAGAAACAACTGCAATTGATGAATACAGCGCGGATGGAAAAGAAATTCATACAAAAGTATCCGACGAGTATGAATGGTGGACTGAATTTGATGACAACGGACAACAAATCCATTTTAAAAATTCAAAAGGTTATGAAAACTGGTGGGAATATAATTCAAATGGAAATCAAATCCATCATAAGGATTCTGATGGTTATGAAGACTGGCATGAGTACGATTCAAAAGGACACGAAATTCATTATAAAAGTTCCGGCGGTTCTGAAAACTGGAGTGAATACGATTCAAAAGGGAACATAATTTATTATAAGGCTTCTGATGGTCTTGAAGCCTGGTATGAATATGATTCTCATGGCAACGAAATTCATGTAAAAAGCAACAAAGATAGAGAGACCTGGTATGAATATAAATACGATTCAAAAGGAAATAAAATATATTCAAAAGAGACTCGCTCTGATTACGATAAGACCTTTGAAGCCTGGTATGAATATGACAAAAAGGGAAATTTAATTCATCACAAGAATTATGATGGTTATGAATATTGGTATGAATATGACAAAAAAGGAAACGAGATTTATTATAAAACTTCTGATGGAAAAGAAGAATGGTATGATTATGATGAATACGGTTACTTAGTCCACCATAAAGAATTCGGACACATAGAAACCTGGTATGAATATGAGTTTTATCCGGATGGAAAAGTAAAAAGCCGCTGGACTTATGCTAAAAGAGAGCTTTTACCCCAAAAGAATAAATTTTACATGACGAGCGACAATCTGAAAATCAGAAGTGCAGAAGGAACCGATTCTGAAGTTTTATATGTTCTGCCAAAAGACACTCGTGTTTTTGTAAAGGAAGTTGGCGAAGTACAGGAGATTGACGGTCAGATTGCTTCATGGGCAAATGTCGTTATTGAAGAATGTACTGATTTAAACGGCAAAAAAATTAAAGCAGGTCAAACTGGCTGGTGTTTTGGCGGATTCCTCTATAGAAAAGATTCAAGAGATTCGATAGATGATAAAGAAATTGAGTCATTTTTAAAAGCCGGTCAAAGTTTTTATACTGAATCAGCTGAGTATGAACCTACTACTTCGATTAATTTTGAAAAAGATTCAAACAGAATGTGGATGTCACGTTTTGATATAGATTTTTGTGAAACCATAGAATATAAGTACAAAATTGAAAATGGAGTAATTGTAATAGAACCTGAAACTGCTCAAAATGAAGAAGATGATGATAATTATTATCTGTACAGATACCCGGCTGGTTCAATACTTACTTTTAAATACGATATAGATTCTGATAATTATCTTGTTGAGGAACTCTCCCTTCCAAGAAAAACCTTTCCGGTTATTGTTTATGACGAGGATTCCGGAATGCTTATTGAAAAAAACGATAATTCGACAGACTGGAGATATTCTAATACTGTTACAGAAGACTGCATTTTGTATTCAAAACCTGATACAGCAAGTGAAAAAGTTACTTATAAGGAGATTTTTACTACAAAAGAGACGGCATACAAAGTATTCAATCTCGACAGAATTTTTGCAGGTCAGGACTTTAATTTTTACGCAAAAAGTTTATATCCCGATTCAGAAGGAAGATACTGGTACATCACATACATCGGGGTTCTGGAACATAAAAAAGCATATTTTTTGACTAAAAATACTTTGAAAGATAGAGATATCGATTATACAGAAGTTGCAAATCAGTGCATTGAAAAAATAGAAAAACTTGCCGCTCAGGGAGACCTGAAAATCGAAGAACTTTCCGAAGCGGACAGAGATTATTTTTACAGGGCAAAAGGATTACTTACAGATATTTACGGTTCTATTTTTTATAATCCGCAGGATGAGCTAGAACGTTGAGCTGGAAAACTTTTCTATTATTCTATATGTAGCCCTAAATTCGAGTTTTGATTTTTGGGTAATATTTCAGCCTGCAATCCAAAATGTAGGCTGAAATACAACAAGTTATCTGATTACGGGGTTAGGGGTTTGCATAAATATGGTTATTACTATCTATCCCGTTCCAATAACAAATCAGATCACCCCAGTTGCTGGAATAGCCGGTAGCGTAACTATATAGTGTTAATAAATCAGTATCATTGTATTTGTCATTGTTGTAAAAGGTTTGAGTTACTATTGTAAGTCCGAACTGTCCGTCATGTTCGTTAAATACATCACTGTTCTCAGCAATATATAGTTCCGGAACATTTTTTGCATAAAAAATATGATTTGAATATTCGTCCTTTCTTCCAATCCAGGATGTTATGATTATTTTATCAAGTAGTGAAATTACTTCTTCTGCTAAGCTTTTTGTCCCGTAATTTACAGTATTATCGTTGCGAATATTCATACAGAAATATCCGATATCACTTAAAACAAGGTATGTTCCTGGAAAAGTCATTCCTTTGCAGTTTGAATATGAATATGGATCTTGTTTAATATATTTATAAAACAAATTATTACTTTCAAACCGAAGTTTAATAGCAAGTTTATCTATTGCTTCATAAAGCTGCTTTTGTAAATCTTCGTTCAAATCATAAACAGCATATGTTGCGGCCTTGTAAAAACTTGTGCAACTTATATTTTCATTTTCTGCATAGGTTATGTTACGATTATACATTCTATTTGCATATGTTTTTACAATTAAGCGTGCAAAATCTTTTGGAGTATTATAGCTATTTATATATAACAGCATTTGCTCTAGATTATTTGGTTGGGATATATTTGCACTTGTTACAAGATAATCTGCAGTCCCTTTTAGAATATAAGCAGTTTCTACATTTCCTTGTAAACAGCAGTCCATGTAAATAATATCTGGTTGCAGTCCTGATTTTTCTATCGATTTTTTGATATCGGTTGCTGTAAGAAGTTTCCCTGTTCCATTTGTATAATCAGAACACATTGAACGTTGTAATGCTTCTGGGGCCCAAGAGTAATTATTATATCCTCCTGAAGATGTTTCGAATTCTGTACCTGCTCCGTGGTTACCAAGCAATAAAACTGTTTTATTTGCAGAATAATGACGGTGTACCCAGCTAAGGAAATTTACAAGAGTGCTCTTATCTCCCATATCTGGCTCATAAGGAAGCCATGGTGCATATTTTGTTAGATTTTTTGACCAGCGGGACATTTGAAGTGTTTCCTCTTCTATGTAAAACAGATTCCTTGTTTGATCTGTAAATTCCATAGGTCCAAGTTCATAAATTTCTGCTTGTGAATGATTTATGTACTGATTTTCAAGACCATGATTAATTACACCATCCCAAAGAGCAACAATTTTTACGCTAGGGTAACCATTTTTTGGTGTACCATCGTAATTCATCATATCAGAAAGGGCAGATTGCACATTATATAAATCAACCCATAGAGTATCATTAAGATTATTATCCGCATCCATGTATAAAACAAAAAGCCATTCACTTTCTGAATGTGGCAATTCAAGTTCTTTGTTATATGCAGTATCTCCAGAAGAAGAAGCCGGTGATGAGCAGCCGGCAAATAGAAAGGCTGCAACAAGTGTTGTAATTAAAAGAAATATTTTACGCATAATATCCTCGTTTTGTTTATCAAATCAGCTGAAAATGGATTGTCAGAAAAGTATACAGACGGGAAATTATTTTGCAATAAAGAAAATGGGCTTTTATGCGTAAATATGAGGTAGTTCATATGAAAAATGCCCGGAAAAAAGGCTTCTCCCGGTAAATCCCTAAAAGTCATTGAGAAATTTTGAGCAATACACTAGAATTAAATTCCGTTATGAAAAACGGATTTGATAATGAAAAGTATCTGAAGATTCAATCAGAACATATTAAAGAAAGGATTGCCAAATTTGGCGATAAACTTTACCTGGAATTTGGCGGCAAGCTGTTTGACGATTACCACGCTTCCCGAGTTCTTCCTGGATTCCAGCCGGACAGTAAATTGCGCATGCTTATGCAGCTGGCCGACGTTGCAGAAATTGTAATTGTAATCAGTGCAGTTGATATAGAAAAAAACAAGATTCGTGGTGATCTTGGAATTACATACGATAAGGACGTTTTGCGCCTTAGAAACGAATTCCAGAACCGCGGTCTTATGGTTGGCGGTGTAGTAATCACACATTATACCGGTCAGGAAGCTGCAAAGGCTTTCCGCGGCAAGCTTAAAAAAATGGGAATTAAGGCTTACTATCATTATACAATTCCCGGCTATCCTTCTAATGTTTCTCTTATTGCCAGTGACGAAGGTTTTGGTAAAAATGATTATATTGAAACAACCCGTCCGCTCGTTGTAATTACTGCACCTGGTCCTGGAAGCGGAAAAATGGCTACCTGCCTTTCACAGCTTTACCACGAAAACAAGCGCGGAATTAAAGCCGGCTACGCTAAGTTTGAAACTTTCCCAATCTGGAATCTTCCGCTTAAGCATCCTGTAAACCTTGCATACGAAGCCGCAACTGCGGACTTGAACGACGTAAATATGATTGACCCGTGGCATCTGGAAGCTTACGGAAAAACTACAGTAAACTACAACCGCGATATTGAAATTTTCCCGGTTCTTGACGCTATTTTTAAGGGAATTTACGGTGAAAATCCATATAAATCGCCAACCGACATGGGCGTTAATATGGTCGGTTATTGTATTTTTGATGATGAAGCATGCTGCGAAGCAAGTAAGCAGGAAATCATCCGCCGCTATTACGAAACTTTAAACCGTCTTGTAGAAGGCAATGCCGATGAATCAGAAGTTGATAAGATTGAACTTTTGATGAAGCAGGCAAGTGTTACAACCGATGACCGTCATGTAACTGTTGCCGCAAAAGAACGTGGTGCAAAATCTGGACTTCCAACTGCCGCAATTGAACTTGCCGACGGCACAATAATCACTTCCGAAACTTCGGACCTGCTTGGTACATCTGCGGCACTTATCCTTAATGCAACAAAACACCTTGCCGGAATTGATCATAAGGTAAAACTTATTCCTAAAGAAATGATTGAGCCTATTCAGAAAATGAAGGTTTCTTATCTTAGCGGAAACAATCCGCGTCTTCATACGGACGAAGTGCTTGTTGCGCTTGCAATGCTCAGCAACACTGACGAACGCTGTAAGCATGCTCTGGATCAGCTTCCAAATTTGCGAGGCTGTCAGGTTCATACAACCGTTATGCTTAGCGAAGTTGACCGCAAAATCTTTAAAAAGCTTGGCGTAATGCTTACCTGCGAGCCTGTAAGTAAAAAGCAGAAACCATTAATCGGCTAAAAATCAGCGTGCCCATGACTAAAGAATTAAAGCAAAAGCTTATCGCTCTGGCCGACAAATACGAAACCAAAGAGTTTTACAATGCCGACCCGTCGCAGTTTTTGCTTCGTTATGGGCGTGATGATGTTTGCAATACGGAAGCTGCTGCTTTTATTGCGGCAATGCTTTCGTTTGGCAGCCGGGCGCAGTTTATTCCTAAAATAAATCAGATTCTTACAATTGCTGAATTTCAAAGCGGGACTGTTTCCAGCTGGTTAAAGTCTGGCAGCTTTAGGATTGGTTTTCCGTGCGGTGAAAAAAAGTTTTACCGTTTTTATTCTTATGATGATATGCAGATTTTCTTTGAAGAGCTTTCGGAAGTTTTGTGTTCTGCGAAAACCTTTGGTGATTTTTTTAGAAAACTTTATGAAGAAAATTCCTGCAAAAAAGAAACTTTGTCTTGCCGCGGTTCGCTTCTTGCCGGCCTTATTTCCGATGCGTTTAAAAAGTCTGCTATAGTTCCAAAAGGAAAAACTTCTGCTAATAAACGCATTCATATGTTTTTGCGCTGGATGGTAAGGCAAAATTCTCCGGTTGATGTGGGCTTTTGGAACTGGGGTGACCCGTCAAAGCTTATCATTCCGCTTGATGTTCATGTTCTGCAGGAAGCCGTAAAGCTTGAGCTTATACCGGAAGGCTCTGCTGCCTCATTTAAAACAGCGCGCACTCTTACCCAGATTATGAATCAGGTTTTCCCCGGTGACCCGAGCCGCGCCGACTTTGCACTTTTTGGTCTTGGCGTGGATAAGTGAAAGTGCTTGCAAAAACAGACGTAAACCGCTAACATGCTCATAGAACGGTTACCACTTTGGAATCGATTCTGAACGGGCTGTAAACAGCTCAAAAATTCTAAGCTCTTTACTGAAAAAGCCATTCGGCTTTGCAGATTCTTAAAGACTTGATCCCAGGAGGACAGGTACTATGCGTATTCAAATCTAATATTTTAAATCACAACAAAGGTGCGTAAATAAACGCAAATCAAAAATCAATTAAAGGGATAATCTATGGTTCTGACAATAGACGTAGGAAACACTTCTACAACCTGCGGTCTTTTTGACGGCGACAAGATTGTGTTTCAGTTCAGGCGTGAAACAAACATTCATTCAAGCTCGGACGAAATAGGAATCTTTTTTAGAACTGCTTTAAAAGAAAATGGCTTTGACTGGAAGCAGATTACACATGCAGGAGTTTGCAGTGTTGTTCCATCAGTTAATTATTCGCTTTCGAGCGCGTGCTCAAAATATCTTAACTGTGAACCGCTGTATATTCAGGCAGGAATTAAAACAGGCTTAAAAATAAAGTATTCAAATCCGAAAGAAATCGGAGCAGATTTAATTGCGGCTGCAATTGGCGCTGTAAATTTAAATCCAAATACAAATATGATAATTGCCGATTTAGGAACTGCAACAACTCTTGAACTTGTTTCAAAAAACAATGAGTTTTTGGGTGGTTCAATTCTGCCGGGCTTAAAAATTTCTGTAGATGCGCTTGCAACCGGCACAGCCAAACTGCCATCTGTAGAAATTGCGCGACCTGACGGAATATTAGGCGCCACAACAACAGAAGCAATTCAGGTTGGACTTTACTATGGTACGCTTGGTTCCATAAAGGAAATTTGCCGCACGTATCAGAAAGAGGTTTTTAATGGAGAAAAGCCCTTTATAATTGGAACAGGAGGTTTTGCAAAAGTTTTCCAGAAGTGTGGAATTTTTGACAAAATTGTTCCGGAACTTGTTCTTTTTGGCGTAAAGTGTGCCATAGAACTAAACTAAAAAAATAAAATTCAATTTATTTAGAGGTATTAAAATGAACGAAACAAACGAAGCTTTATCACGAAACAGAAGACTTGCTTTAACTGGTGCATTCAGCGCACTTATCATTATGCTTTCACTTACAAATCTTGGCTTTATTTCTTTTAGCCCTGTAGTTTCTATTACAATTCTTCAGATTCCTGTAATTTTGTGTGCAACCTTGTCAGGTTTTTCGGGAGCACTTTTCTGTGGTTTTGTAATGGGGCTTATGTCTTTAACAAAGGCCGCTATGAGTCCAAGCGGAATTCTTGATCCTATGTTTGTTGATCCCCGCTGTTCAATTCTTCCAAGAATGCTTCTTGGCGTTGTTGCATGGGGCTTGTGGCGTCTTTTGAATTTTATTCCAAAAATGCCAAAGACTGTTTCTGGCGCAGTTTCTGCTTTCCTTGCAACTTTTGCTCATACTCTTATGGTTTACGGATGTATCTTTATTTTTAAGGCTGATGATATTAAAGCTGCTCTTGATACTCTTGGAATGACAGGTATAGGCTACTTTGGTGTAGTAGCTGCCGGAATCGTAAGCGAACTTTTTGAAGCAATTTCGTCTCTTGTAGTAGTTGCTGCCGTTTACGCCGGACTTTACGTTTCTGCAAAAAAACGCTCAAAGCTCTCTGCAGAATAACCATTGAATCCTTATATTGCAATAGTGTATACTTTCAGATATGCGTATTGTAATTGTTGGGGCAGGCTTTACAGGTGTTCAGCTTGCCCGTCTTTTAATAAACGAAAAAAATCAGGTTGCAATAATAGACAACGACGAAGATACAATCCGTCATGCCGGCAATCAGCTTGACTGCACTGTAATGTGCGCCGACGGAAACAATCTCGACACCCTCGAGGAAGTTGGCATTGCAAAAGCAGATGCCCTTGTATGCGTAACAAAATCCGACGAAATCAATATGATAACCTGCTCTCTTGTAGATGCAGTTTATCCGGATATTCTAAAAATTGCGCGAGTGCGTAATTATGCTTACTACGTAAACACAGAATCAGCACAAAAAAAACATTCAAACGAATTTGGTTCAAAACACCGTCCTCTCTATGGCATAAATTATATGATTCATCCGGACATTGAAGCCGCAAATGCAATCGTAAAGGCAGTAGAAAACGGTGCCGTAGGAAATATCCTTACATTCGACAATTCAGATCTGGAAATTGCCCGCATTACAGTTACAGAAGGCTGTGTTTTTGACGGAATTTCACTAAAAGATATCCGCACAAAAGTAAACATTAAATTCCTGGTTGCTTATGTTGAACAGGACGGTGTTACTTCGCTTCCAAGCGGCGAAACAAACATTGTTGCAGGCAACACGCTTGGTGTGCTTATTTCTAAGAATGACGTTTCAAGTTTGCTGGAACTTTGCGGTGCCGTTCAAAAAGAATTTAAAAAGGTTGCGCTTATTGGCGCCGGCCGTATTGGAACTATTGTTGCCGATCAGATTATGAAGCCGGTAAAAAATGTAGGCTTCCCGCGTTTTATAAACCGTTTTAGAGCTTCGCAGGAATTTACAATTATCGACAGTGATGACAAGCTTGCAAAAGCCGCTTCGGAGCGATTTCCTGATGCCCGCGTGATGAAGGCGGATGCGTCCGACGAAAATTTTTTGCGCGAGGAAGGAATTACTTCTTACGATCTTGCAATTTGCGCTACTCATAATCACGAAATGAATATGGTGCTTGCGGCTTATCTTGAATCACTTGGAGTTGGCCAGACAATTAGCCTTGTTGCAAGCTCTGCCTTTGCGGGAATTGCTCAGAAACTGGGAATTGATGTTCCTATTCCGTTGCGCGACGCGGTTGTAGATTCTATTATGAGTCATTTGCGCGGAAAAGCAGTAAAAGAAATTCATACAGTTACCAGCGGGCATCTTGAAATTGTAGAATGTGTGGTTGCCGCAGATTCAAAAATCAATGGAAAAATGCTCAAAGAAATTTCGGACCCGGGAAGATTCCTTGTGCTTCTCGTAAAGAAAACTGTAGCTGAGCCTTACCAGATTGTAAACGGAAATACAAAAATTGCTTCCGGCGATCATATTGTGTTTATTGCAAATTCAGAAAACTGCAAAAAGGTTCTGGAAGATTTTTCCGGCAAAAGTGAAAAATAGGATGGTTTATGTTTGCAGTAACCTTTTTTAAAATATTAACAATCCTTCTTTCTATTGTGGGCGTTACTTTTTTAATGCCGGCGGGCGTGGCTGTTTATTGCGGTGAATATCAGGTTTTACCATATTTCCTTATTCCAATGGCGGTAAGCGTTGTTCTAATGCTCGCGGTAAATATTCCTACAAGAAAAATTAAGGCAAGCATGAACATAAAGCAGACTTTTCTTACTGTTGCGCTTTTATGGATAATTGTAAGCTTTATGGGTTCTATTCCGCTTTATTTTAGCGGAGTTTTTCCTTCTTATACCGAGGCTTTTTTTGAAAGTGTCAGTGGGTTTACTACAACCGGAGCAACAGTTCTTTCTGATTTGGAAAGTCTTCCGCGCTCTATAAATTTATGGCGCTGTCTTACACATTGGCTTGGCGGCATGGGAATTGTAACTTTAACGGTTGCGCTGCTTCCTCTTCTTGGAGTGGGAGGTTTTCAGCTTATTAAGGCAGAAACAACCGGTCCCGAAAAAGGAAAGGTCACTTCGCGCATTACAACAACGGCAAAAATCCTTTGGGCAATTTATATTGGTTTTACACTTACAGAAACAATTTTATTAAAACTTGCCGGCATGGATTTTATTGACGCTCTTTCGCACAGTTTTTCTACACTGGGAACGGGCGGCTTTTCTACACGAAACGATTCGATTGGAGCTTATAATTCACTTTCCATCGATATAATAATCACTGTTTTTATGTTTATTTCGGGCATAAATTTCAGTCTGTTGTTTTATCTTTTTACGCGTAAATTTACAGATATTCGCGACAATTCAGAATTTAAGGCGTACATTTTGATTGTTGTCTTTTTTAGTCTTGCCGTTACCTTCTGTGTTTTGCCAAAGTTTAATACATTTGGCACTGCACTTCATCATTCGTTTTTCCAGGTTATTTCGCTTCTTTCTACAACCGGTTTTTCTACAAAAGATTATATTGTCTGGCCGGCTTCTGCACAGTTTTTACTGATGCTTCTGTTTTTTATAGGCGGAAGTTCTGGTTCAACAGCGGGTGGAATTAAGGTTGTGCGCTGGGTTATTCTTGGCAAGCAGATTAATAACGAAACAAAACGCATGCTGCATCCGCACGGAGTTTTTTCTGTCAGATTGAATAACCGCATAGGTCGTAAGGATATTATTTTTAGCGTTGCTTCTTTTATGACCTTATATTTTGTTCTGGTTTTTATTACAACTTTTGTAGGCTGTCTTGGTAATCTTGATTTGTTTACTTCGTTTACAGGTGCACTTTCTGTTGTAGGAAACGTTGGTCCCGGTTTTGGACTTTTAGGTCCTTCAAATAACATGGGCTTTATTCCAGGTTTTGTAAAATGGTGGTACTGTTTTGCAATGATTGCCGGTCGTCTTGAACTGTACACAATGCTCATTTTCTTTATGCCGTCTTACTGGAAACGTTAAAAAATGAATTCAATTTAAAATTGCGTGTCTGTACTTTTTGTGCAGCCGTCAAATTATAAATAATAAAGAGGAAACAAAATGGCAGGGTTTAGTTTAGTGGCTACAGCATTTATTGGTTTTGTAGTTTTTGCGTGGGTTATCGGTGTTATTATTGCGCTGATTGCCTGTTTAGTAATCATTCATTCAAAGAAGAAAAAGGCAGCAAGCAAGCAAAATGAACAGCTTGCAGAAAAAGAACAGGAACAACTTAAAGGAAAGGAATGAAAAAAAATCTTTTAATTTTAGGAATTATTCTTGGGTTCGTAGCGGTATTTACGGGCTGCGGGAAAAAAGAAACATTTTCGCTTAAGGGCTGTATGGTAACAGCCCCGGATAACAAATCTGTAATAATAAAATCAGAAACAGACAATCAGGGAGATGCACTTTGTACTGTGCCTGCAAATGGTACTATGAAGGTTTTAGACTTCAACGGTTTGCAGTTTAAAGTAAATTATCTGAATACAGGCAAAGCTGTTACAGGCTGGGTTTATGTAAGTGATGTATGCTTAGATAGAGAAATCTTTTTACGAAGCTTAAAAGCCGCTCTTCGAATGGACAGAGATGCGCGAAAAATGCTCAAGTACGAGTATAAAAACCTTACATTCGAAGATTCCATGAATTCTCTTAATTCAATAATTACATATGTCGGAAAAGAAGTTTTTGGCATGCTGAATCCAAAAACAGATTTAGGAGATGTAGTTTATAAAGCGTTAGCTGTCATTTTAAATCCTGAAATTGGGAAGGATATTCCCGACGGCACTACAAGGCAGATTCACCTGCTTGCAGATTGCGCAAACAGGCAGATGCTTGAACAGTTTTATCCGTTATTAAGTGATGACTATGCCGGCAAATGCATCGACAGCCAGGGCTTGTCGTGTTACATGCGTTCTGTACAAGAAAAAAATCTGGAAGCTTTACAGTTTTACGATGAAAAAAATATCAAAGAACCTCGCCAAAATGGCAGTTTTCATAAAGATAAAAACGGAGACACTCTCGAAGATTATTATTTCAGATGCGAAAAAGGTCCGCTTAGCGATTTTATATTTTCTGTAATAATTTCTTCAGACGAAAATGCATATAAATTTTATGAGTATCTTGACGAATTGCAGCCTTATCAGGATTTTAAGATGATAAACATTTTGTTTGATCCTGTCCCATTTACCGAGTGGAAAGCAGAACATCCTGAAGAAAATCATGCGTTTGTTTTTATGTTTGATGATAATGAGCCTGAATGGCATTTTATAGATTACAAGGGTGTATTAAATTTGCGTGATAGTCCAGGCTTATCTGCAAAGGTAGTTGATCAGATTAACTACGGAACTCAGGTTTTAATAACGGAAAGGTCTTCACAAAAATCAACAATTAATGATGTAACTGATTACTGGTACAAAATTCAGACAAAAGTAACCGAAGGCTGGTGCTGGGGCGGTTATCTTGCTTACCCGGAACGTGTTCCATCGGCAAAATATGCAAAAGGCGAAGGTCCTGTTACCTGCTATTCTCAGCTTGATTTTGGTGAAAAGGAAAGTGCAACTGTTATAAAAGATTCTGAAATTTTGCTGCTTAATGGAACGCGCTGTCCAGTCAGGGCTTACGAAGAAGTTACAATTCTCAGACAGCTTTATGATTGGGAACATCGTAATTTTTGGGACTATGGCGAGGCAGATGCAAATTCCTGGGCAAGTGTATATTGTCCGCGCTACCATTATTATCTTGTGCGAAGTAAAGATTATAAAACCGGAATCCTTGGCGGGTCTTGTATTGCGCATGAAAAACTTGATAAAAGTTTAGTACCAGATTCTCATGATACTGGAAATGAATTTTACGTTAATTACCTTAAAAAAGATGATGATTTTAATGGAATAGATGAAACTTGCATTTACGCTGAATTATTCGAAGCAAGAAAAGAACAGGCTCAGAAGTTGAATCCATCTTTTGTTTTATGGGAAGAGCCGGGACCTTTTAATCTGGGAGAACATAATAATCGAAAGGTTTACCTTGCAGATTACTGCGAATTTAGCGCAGAGTATAACTTCCATCACGAAACTGACGGCGAAGAGATTTTGCATATGTATTCA
>Ga0310695_10005895_pt1 | contig 20849 bp, 12 predicted proteins | sample RumenRJG_04DNA_FD_203882 | JGI IMG/M metagenome (GOLD analysis project Ga0310695, IMG submission 203882) | Bovine rumen microbial communities from Lethbridge, Alberta, Canada - RJG_04 (v2) (version 2) | ecosystem: Host-associated > Mammals > Digestive system > Stomach > Rumen | place: Canada...
CGATTTTGCCCAGATTTATCCGGAAGATGTAACAAAAGCTGAAGAGCAGTACGTACCTGCCCAGACACAGGAGCAGGAGCAGGAAGATGAGGATCTGGCCCCTGCAGCATAAAGCATAACCCGATCATGGCGGTTGATACCGCTATGGGCGAAAATCTGGCCCCTGCAGCATAAAGCATAGCCCGATCATGGCGGTTGATACCGCTATGGGCGAAAATCCGGCCCCTGCAGCATAAAGAATAACCATGCCTTTCTGTTTGTTCTTCATCGCGCAGGATCTGTGACTTCAGTCCGGGGAAATGAATGAAAAAAACCGCGTGAGCATTGGCTTATCATACAGCCGGTGCTCACGCGGTTTTTCAGCGGAGACGGTGGGATTCGAACCCACGTGCCGGGACTAACCGACAACTCGATTTCGAGTCGAGCTCGTTATGACCGCTTCGATACGTCTCCATTCAATATTGATTGTCCCAATATTGTCTCAATATTGTCTGCCGGGTCCGGACACAGACTTGTTTCTGGTCTGTTCCTCCCGTCAGGCACAGATGATATTATATGCCATACCGCAGCCCAATTGCAAGTCTTTTCTTCCCCGCTTCACCCGGCCCTCAACGTGCCGTGCTGCAGGCTGTTCACGCCCTCTCGAGGGCGTGAACAGTAATTTGCGAAAAACTCATTCCACAATGCGAAGCAGTGTTATCGCCTACGCGATGGGATCTTCGCCGTCAGGATCCTTCGGCGCTCTCTTCAGGGCGAGCATGGTCATATCGTCAAACTGCGGGGCGCTTCCCACGAAGTTGTTTACGGAGTTCAATACGTTGGAAAGGAGCCTTTCCGGATTCGCATCCGGTTCGAGGTTCAGGGCCTCCAGCATGCGGTCGGTTCCGAACATCTCCTCCCGCGCATTCGTTGCTTCCGGAATGCCGTCCGTATACAGGAACAGGCATCCGCCGGGTTCCAGCTGCATCTCGTACTGCCGGTACCTGATGTCCTCCATCGCACCGACGACGACACCGTGCTTGTCTTTGATCAGCGTAAATTCGCCGTCCGCTCCCTTGACGACGGGATATTCGTGTCCCGCATTGGCTGCCGTGATCTTTCCTGTGCTGATTTCCATGATTCCGAGCCACACAGTGACGAACATATCCTCCGCGTTGTTTTCCATGAGGATATTGTTGACTGTTTCCAGGATGATCTTCGGAGAGCGGGTGATCTGGGCATGGTCTTTGATCAGTGTTTTCGAGATCACCATGAAGAGGGCGGCAGGGACGCCTTTTCCGGAGACGTCCGCCATCACCAGGGCAAGATAATCATCATCGAGAAGGAAGAAGTCATAAAAATCTCCGCCCACTTCCTTGGCCGGTGACATGTGGGCATAAATGTCGAAATCCAGCCTGGCCGGGAAGGGAGGGAAGATGCAGGGGAGCATATCCGCCTGGATCTGCGCGGCGACGTTCAGTTCGGCTCCGATCCGTTCCCGCTCCGCCGTGATCCGCTTGATATTGTCGATATAGGTCTTCATTCTTTCCGTCAGGGACCGGAAGGAATCCGCCAGGACCTGTGTCTCATCACCGGTATCCATATCCCACCGGAAGTCGAGATCCTCTCCACGGACGTTGGCAACGGCCCTGGTAAGCTTTCGGATGGGGCGCACGATGAGGCGGGACAGGACAATTGCCGCTGCCAGTGCCAGCGCGAGGGCCAGGAAAAAGAGAAGGATCAGTTTTTTCTGTACTCCGTCTGCAAGATCCACAGCTTCGCCCACCGACTGATCCGTCAGCCCGGTGATCGTCATCGTCAGATCCTTTGCGGGCTTCTCCACATCCTCCTGCGGCAGAATGGTAAAAAACGACCACCCGACCGTTACCATCGGGGCGTAGGCAACATAGCTGGCCCGGCCGTCGATATCCAGAACATCCATGCCCGCTTCTCCATTCACTGCCTTTCGGGCGAGCTCCGCCAGAATCGGGTTATCCGAAGTCCGCAGATCGATCCCGTCCACTGTCGCCGCCAGAGTCCCGGTCCCGCTGGTGGAAAACAGGACCTTCCCCGCCTGATTGAGGATGAAGGCATCTCCGTTGTCCCCGAGATCCATGCCTGTCACGATTGCCTCGACATTGTCCAGATACATGCCTGCGCCGGCAACACCCACAAGCTTGTCCTTGTGAACGATGGGCGCACCGCAGATGATCCCGGTCCTGGATGTATGCGCGTCTTTTGTAACAGAAGTAAAGAAGGGCTTCCCTGTCTCTTTGACCCCGATATACCAGGGACGCTCATGAGCTTCGTACGGAAGGATTTTTCCCTCACTGTCAAATTTGGCCGAGGAAATATAGTCTGCCTGCACCATGATGCCGGTTTCTGTCGCGATATAATCCGACACCATGTTGGCATTGTTGTTGTTGACGGCGTAAAGAGTGTCCTGCATATTCCCGATCAGCCCCGCCTCCGCGATGACGGCCGGATCCTTGGGATCCGTCTTCGCGGAATACAGCAGCTGCACCGCGAGCTTTCCGTCATTGGACGCGTCCGGAAGCGGAATGGGCACTTCTTCGAAAGAATCCCCGGCATCATACAGCCGTTCCGCTGTCTCCGCCAGGATAATGACGGATTTTTCAAAGTCCTGAAAAATAGTATCCGCAAGATCCGCGCGTCCCGCCGCCAGCTCCATCAGCCTGGTCCTGGTCATTTCGTACATGGAGGAATAGGAGTCCTCCGCCGCCGCATTCCCGATCTTCTGGCTGGAATCCAGGAGCTTTGTCATCAGAGTCCCCATTGCGCTGAATACGATGGCACAGACCCCCAGGAGCGTAAACAGCACAACCCCGATCATTGCGATCGAGATCTTTGCATTCAGGGAATACCTCTTTTTTGTCTTTTTCCCGTCTTTATTAGGATTACTGTTATTTTCCATCGCTTATCCCTGCCCGTCTGCCTTTTATACCGGCTGTGCAGCTTGTTTCGTTTTGTCTTTTTCCTCTGTCGGAGGTTTCTCTTTCGGAAGTTTCTCTTGCGGAGGTTTCTCTTGCAGAGGTTTCTCTTTCGGAGATTTCTCTGTCGGAGGTTTCTCTGTCCGAGGTTTCTCTTTCGGAGATTTCTCTGTCGGAGGTTTGTTTTTTATGTAAATCTGTGGCCATGGGCGGGTGCCCGCAGACATGTTTGATGAAAACTGCTCATTGTTCCGCGCGGCGTGCGCACCACACCCTCGCAGGGGGGGCGGAAACTGACCGTCAGAGCCTGAATCTGTTCCTGTAAAATTCCTCGATCTCCCCGCGCAGGACCTGGAAACTTTCTGTCAGCGTGTATTCTTCCATGTGAAGACGCACGTCGCCGAGCCACTGCATATAGATCTGCTCCTCTTTACCGCAGAGGGGCTTGAGTCCGGTAAAGAAAAAGGCGAGCCTGCGGAGCTGATTGTATTCGTAAAATACAAGCGGTGACGATGTGGAAATCGCGATCTGAATCGTCCATCCGGGTTCTCCACCGAAAGAATCGATCAGTTCCTGCATTCTGTCTGCGATTCGTCTGCCGCTCGAGAGCACCCTGACGACCGCTGTCCGCTGGAGGGAATCCGTGCGGATCTGCAGCTGCGGCTCCTCCTCCATGGTTTTTATAGTCTCAATGGCCTTCATGGCCTCTGCTGATTCTCTGGAAAGATCTGTTCCGGTTTCATAGGCGGTGCGTATTTCCGCACGGACGCCGAGCCGTCCGTAGATTCTGCGGCCGTACTCCGCAATCTCCTCCGGAAGATAAACAATGCCGGCATCTTTCTTCGTGACCGGAAGGATCATCACGCCCTCGGCGTATTTTTCAGAGCGCCCGAGCTTGTAGCTGTTGGACATGCGGCTTGTCAGAAAGGTCCCCAGCCGGAATCCGACAGGCACCATTCCGTAGTTCTCACACAGGGTCTGGGTTCCTTTGTGGAAGGTGACTGCATGCACAAAAAGACAGCAGGGGCGAAGACTTTCTCCCATTTCCAGAGCATAATACGCCAGCGATGCGCCCAGTATCGTACCCCGGTATTTTTTCCGCAGGATATGGGTGGCGGGCTCAACATAGTCCTCCCCATCGTCAAAAACAGCCAGAATGACCATTCCCGCGACAAAACCGTCGTGCTCCATCACGAAGAAGTGCGCGTGCCCGGTCTCTGCGTATTTTCTTACCTTTTCCGGGTCGTAGAAATCCCGCTTGAAATAGGTATCGCCGTATTCCTCCCGGATGCAGTCTATGATCCCGGCCTCATCTCCACATTTAAACGGGCGGATCCAATAACTTGTTTCGGTGCCATCCGCTTCCCTGATCTTCACTTCTCTTTTCGGAAAAGTATTCATACCGCCTCTTTTCCATGCCTCCCTGCCGGACCAATATTGTCCTTGCCGGAGACATGTTATCCATGTCGAAAATCCAAAAGACTATCTCATATCGAAGGGTTATCGTTCACTTCAGTGGCATGTTTCGGGGGATGTACAGCATCCCGCCGAACCCGTCAGACTCCTTACACCACAACGATGATGTTGTTGACTCCAAATGTGTTCCGAAAATGGACACTCTTTGCCTTGGCAATGACCATTTTCATGCCTAGGAGGTCATCCATCAGCAGTTCCTCCTGCGTCATTGTGCTGCTTCTTTTTTCATACCATGCTACGGGGTTGAATATTTTTCCGTCGCAGCGTATACGCATGAGCAGCCCGTCCTCATCGAACAGGATCCTCACGTCCACGTACTGTACTCCCCGTCCCCGCAGGCAATGCTCATTGACGATCACCAGAAGCTCCTCAAGAGCCATCGGCAGGAACCTGCTGAGAGATTTTTTCACGTTGTTTTCCCTGCAGAATTCCTCCATCTCCTGCGACGCTCTCACCGCGCCTTCCGCAGTGTTCTGCACGGAAAAAGAGATCGTATTTGCGCTCTGCGTGCCTTCCAGGAGGAGAATCCCTCTGCAGCCGGGATTCCGTCTGCGCTCAACCGCTGCCAGGAGCCACACCAGGCCGAGCGACGCCAGCTCGGAGAGAACAAAGCCCGTGTACAGATATTCCGGTCTTCCTGTCATTATGATAAACCGAACGAACAAGGCAGTAAAGCCAAAAGCTCTCGCAAAGGTGAGAACACAGGACATAAGGGTTTTCCGGAGCGTCACATAATAATAAATGAAAACATTGACAACGGCCGCGGGGATGAGGCTGAGCGCGACCCACCGGACAGCGTCCGCCGCCCGGGAGGCGAGAGGCTCCGCTGTCATCCCAAAAAATCCCGCGATCTGTCCTGCGCCGGGTAAGGTGATCAAAAACAGTACCACGTGGATCAGGGCGGCATAGGTGACGGCTTTTTTCATAAGCATCCGCAGGCTCACCTCATCTTTTTCCCCGTAAAAAATGCCTGCGAGCGGGGAGACGGTCTGCGCCACGCCGAAGACCGTAGCCGTAGTCAGATTGAGCACCGAGCAGGCCACGGCAAAGACGCCCGCCCCTTCCTGTCCGACAAAGGTCAGGATCCAGGCATTGAGGAGCATGGTCCGGAACATGTTGCAGAGGTTGTTCAGACCGGAGGCGCTGCCCCGCAGCACGATATCGCTGGTCAGCGAAAGGAAAGTTCCATCCGGAATCCTCCCGAGACGGACCGTGCCGCGCGCAGGCAGATAGAGGAGCGCCAGGGCCGCGAGATCCGCCGCGCCCGTGCTGATCACCACCGCCAGCGCGAACCCCAGCAGGCCCAGACCCATCCGCTGAAAAGCCAGCGCCAGCAGGATGTCCACCACCGCCATCATGCCGAAGACCACCGTTGCCCAGGAGCCTCTCCCGTCCAGCCGCAGGAAATTGAAAGGGTAATACATGAGCGTTGTCAGAAAACCGAACAGGAGCATGACATGTGCGTAATCCGCGCAGTAGGTGTACAGCGACATATCCGCTCCGATCATAATGAAGAAACTCTTGAAAAAGACAAGGAGCGGGAGGGAGATCAGGAGCGGCACTGCAATGGAAAAGACCAGCGCCAGTGTCGCGCAGGCGTCCGCTCTCTCCCGGTCCTGCCGTCCTATGGCCACGGACGCGCAGGAAGCTCCCCCGATGCTGATCAGACAGCCGAGCATAGCGAAAAGGAACGAGAAGGAGCTGACGATGTTCATAGAGGTCAGCGCGTCCCGGCCCAGCATCCGCCCTGCCAGGATATTGTTCGCAAAGCTGGCGACGGTCGTCCCCAAAAGTGTCAGGACCGTGGGAACAAGATATTTCCTGAGTATTTTTTTGACAAAATAATCGTTGGTTTCAGACATGGACGCACCTCTGCGAGCGGTTATCGGGCAGCTATATTGTTGCGGTACAATCAACTTTTATTCTTCATCGCGCAATACCCCTGACTTCAGTCGTGGGATACGCGCACAAGACTCTCGAGCGGGTCCTGAATCTTTTGACGAAGCCGGGAAGCCCCGGCGTGCCGGTTTCTCTTTGACATGACTCCATTTTCATTGGAAAATTTCCTGAGAAGATAACAGGAACAGAACAAAAGAAAATCCCTGCCGGAGAGATTTGCTTGGCCTTTCACTTACTCATCCAGAAGGGATCCCACTAAAAAAAGTATATCTACAGTGAGCAGATTTTGCAACCATTGAAAAGGCTGGAAAAGGCCGGAAAATAGGGTAGAGGCGGCCGCGCCGCCCTCTACCCCCGACCTGCCCGCGTCCGCCGCAAGGCGGAAAATACACTTCGCGGGCCGTGTCATAAAAAAAACAGTTCGGGCCCCACCGGTGAGTCCCGAACTGCTTAATACTTTTTAATTCTGTTTCATTCTCTTTTCAGGCCGATCGGATTATTAAGACAGATCAGCTTTTTTACGGCAAATCTGCTTTTTAAAGGCAGACCGGCTTTCCGGCTGACAGCCTGTCTTCAGACTGCCGTTCTGTGATCAGACGTCATAGTTGTCCACTTTATCTGCGTAATTTACGTCCTCCGTGCCCACCACCTTGGCTGTCTCAGGAACAGACTTGTTTTTGCCGGCGATTTTGAAAATCATCATGACGGCAAACATGAGGATCAGTCCGCAGATCAGTCCGATCGCCGGGTTCCTGATGAGACCGGCGATGATATAGGTCACGGCAGATACGACCGCGCAGGTCAGAGCGTAAGGCATCTGCGTGGAGACGTGGTTGATATGGTTACACTGCGCTCCGGCACTGGACATGATCGTGGTGTCGGATATGGGTGAGCAGTGGTCGCCGCAGACGGAGCCCGCCATGCAGGCGCTCATGGCGATGATCATCAGCTGAGGATCTGTTGTCTGGAAGCAGGATACAACGATCGGAATCAGAATACCGAAAGTTCCCCATGATGTTCCGGTCGCGAAGGAAAGTCCGACCGCGATCAGGAAGATGATGCAAGGCAGGAAGGAGGCAAAGCCAGCCGCATTGTTGGCAATGACACCTGCGACGTATTCCTTGGCTCCGAGGCTGGCAGTGGTTCCGTTCAGTGTCCATGCCAGTGTCAGGATCAGGATAGCAGGAACCATCTGCTTGAATCCGTCAGGAAGGCAGCCCATCATCTCATCAAAGCTGAGAGCATTGCGGATCAGGTAATAAACCATGGTGATAATAAGGGCACTGAAAGATCCGAGAACCAGGCCGATGGAGGCATCGCTGTTTGCGAAAGCTTCGACAAAGTTTGTACCGGAGAAAAATCCGCCGGTATAGATCATGCCGACGACGCAGCATGCGATCAGGGAAATAATCGGGACAAGCATGTCCGCGACGATGCCGACTTTGCCCTGGATATCATCGATCGCATTTCGATAAGGCCTGTCAGGTGTCGTGTAAATATCGTTATTGACAGTGGCATTATACTCGTGAACAGCCATGGGACCGTAGTTGATGTTCATCAGAACGATCATGATCATCATGGCGATCGTCAGCAGCGCGTAATAGTTATAGGGAATAGTGCGGATGAACAGAGCCAGTCCGTTTTCACCCTCGACAAAGCCTGCAACTGCTGCCGCCCAGCTGGAGATGGGCGCGATGATGCAGACAGGAGCTGCGGTGGCATCGATCAGATAAGCCAGCTTGGCGCGGGAAACATTGTGCTTGTCCGTAACGGGGCGCATGACACTGCCGACGGTCAGGCAGTTGAAATAGTCATCGATGAAGATCAGGACGCCGAGTGCGATTGTAGCCAGCTGGGCGCCCTCGCGGGTCTGGATACGCCTGGAGGCCCAGTTACCGAAAGCCGCGCTGCCGCCGGTGCGGTTCATCAGCTGCACGATCGTTCCCAGGATGACCAGGAAGATCAGGATGCCGACGTTCCAGGAGTCAGAAAGAGAGGCGATAATACCATCATTGAAGATGTGGGTCATCGTCCCCTCAAAGTTGAAGCCCGCAAACAGAAGCGATCCTGTCACAATACCGATAAAGAGTGAGCTGTACACTTCTTTGGTGACAAGTGCCAGGATAATGGCGATTAGCGGAGGGATCAGCGACCAGAAGCTCTGCTGGACGCTCTCCGGCGTGGTCACAAATTTTGAAATGACCAGGAAAACCACCACTGCCAGGAAAGCAGCAATTGTCACCCTTACTTTAGGCGTTTTAGTGTCCATAATTTCAATATCCCCTCTCATTTATTCGTACTTGTCTGTGATCATGACCTGCTGTTCACAAACATGTATTATGTTAATACGCCAACGTGATAAAGTCAATTGGAATACTCCGACACACAATAGTCTGTATACGTCGGCACAGAATAGTCCATATGCGCCGGCACAGGATAGTCCATATGCGCCGGCACAGGATAGTCCGTATACGCCGGCACAGGATAGTCCATATGCGCCGGCACAGGATAGTCCGTCCTGCACGCCGAATCTCAGCGGTAGACGACCTCCACTTTCGCGTCTGTCATCAGAGAATCAGCAATCCCCTCTGTTACATAGAGGGTTCCCTCTTTATCTTCGAGAATATAGTCAAAATAAAGATCGCTCTCTCTCCAGAATTTCTCCGCCTGGTCTTTTCCCATAATAAAAAGGGAGGTTGAAAGTCCGTCTGCCAGAATGCCTTTTTCACAGACAATGGTAGCCGAGATCAGTCCGCTGTCCGCGGGATAGCCGGTGCGGGGATCAATGATGTGGTGGTAACGCACGCCATTTTCTTCAAAAAACCGTTCATATCCGCCGGAAGTGACGACTGCCTTGTCCTGTACGTCAAGGACTCCCAGATATTCCATGGAGCTCTCCGGATTCTGTATAGCGACCCTCCAGGGTTTGCCGTTCGTCTTGGTCCCGTATGCCTGGACATTTCCTCCCAGGCTGATGATGCCGCTGTTAATATTGTAACGGCTGAAAATCTCCCCTACCCGGTCTCCGGTAAAGCCCTTGGCAATACCACCCAGGTCAATCTCCAGCCCCTTGATTTCGAAAGTGACGGACGGAGCTGAAGGGACTGCTGCAGCAGCTTTCTTTTCCTTCTCCACTCTGGCCTCTGCCGCGGCAGCTGCCGTCTCCTCGGCTGTCTCCGCAGTTTTCCCTGCATTTTTCTCCTCAGTTTTCCCCGCGGCTTTTTCGGACCTGTCATTTGCGGACTGTTCATTTCCGGATTTTCCGTTTCCGGAAGTTTCCGCAGCCGCTTTTGCCGCATCCTCTTTGGCTTTTTTGTCAGCTTCCGCCCTTGCCTTTTTGGCCTCCTCCTCAGCTTTTTTCACAGCCTCGTCAGCCGCTTTCCTGGCAGATTTCACATCTTTTCTGGTGACGAGCCTGATTCCGGAGACATCTGCAAGTTTCAGTGCCTTATCGATCTCGGCTTTCTTCGGAACCCTGTATTCCTGTGTCGGGAATCCCCACAGCTTCATGACCGGATAGATTGCGATATCGAACATGCCGTCCGTTTTTTTCGAGAGCTCCAGTGATTCGCTGATGAGCATCTCCACATCCTCTGAGGGTTCTCCGCCTCCCGCAGCATTGATACGGCAGATTTCACTGGTTTTGATCCCGGTGGAAAGCTGTTCATCGAGAGCGTGAATTTCCTTTGCCGCCTCGCGCACTGCTTCTTCGGCTTTGTCTCCGTATGCCAGAAGTGTCATATAGGTATCCATGGCAAATACGTTCATGGAAACACCGCCGTCCTCCCGGACAGTGGGTTCCTCGGGAATGGTCTCCTCCTGAGTCTCAGCGGGCTCAGCCGCTTTTTCTGCAGCAGGGTCAGCGGGCTCAGCCGACGAAAGGCCGCTTTCAGTTCCTGCCTCCGCTGCGGCTGCGGAGGTAAGCTCCTCGACTGCGGCTTCTGCCGCAGTGGCTGCTTCCGCGTTCCCCTGTTTTACAGCTTCCGCGGCGGCGGCTCCCGCTCCTTCTTCATTTACCGCAGCCATGTCCTTTGCGGTCCTGCCTGCGCCTGCTCCGGCTGCCTCTGCTGTCGCACTCTCTGCGGCAGCCCGGTCAGTCTCCGTATGTTCCTGTTCCGCTTTTGCCTGCCCGGTCTTGTCCCCGCCGGACTTGCCTGCTGATGTGCATCCCGCCAGAGAAAGGACAAGCGCAGCCGCAAGCATTATCGAGACTATTCTGCCAGGTGCTTTTTTATTATTCCCGAATATCTTCAATGATCGATCTCCTGTTATGACACGTCGTTACATGGTTCGAAGACCTGCTGCACGCAGCTGTTTTTTGAAAAGCTGTTTCCGAAAAGCTGTTCCGCGCAGTTGTTCATCGAAAACCCGCGGAAGCTTTTCTTCCGCGGGCACTGCTGTTTCGCACTTCTTTTTTATGAAATCCCGGTCTGCCAATCCCCTTCTTCACTCTGTCTCTGTGTTCCGGTCCGGACTGTGCTTTTACTGACTGTGCGGGACTTTCATTGTGTTTTCACTGATATGACGGATCGTCTGTGATCATTCTTCGATGACTCTGACGGTCTCCATGACCTGGTCCTCATAAGGCCTGTCGCCGTTCCAGCGGTTTGTGCGGGTCGACGCAATGCGGTCCACCACATCCATACCGTTCACAACATGGCCGAAGGCCGCATACTGGCCGTCAAGATAAAGCGCGTCCGCGTGCATGATAAAGAACTGGCTGCCCGCGCTGTCGGGGTCCATGGCTCTTGCCATGCTGATCACTCCGCGAGTGTGGCTGATCGGATTATCCACGCCGTTGGCTTTGAACTCTCCCTTGATCGTCCACCCGGGACCTCCCATTCCGGTTCCATCGGGATCTCCTCCCTGGATCATGAAGCCGGGAATGACCCTGTGAAAAATAGTCCCGTCATAGAATTTCATGTTCACGAGTTTCAGAAAGTTTTCAACTGTCACCGGAGCCGCTTTCTCATCAAGTTCCAGATCAATGACTCCTCCGTCTTTCATTGTGATTCTGATCATGTATTACCTCCCGATTATCGGGGGACAGCGGCGGGAAGCAGCCGTCTCCCGATGACATCCGCAAATCCACGCAGGCTGCGCGGAAAAAATCCCTTTTGTCAAAAAAACAATTGAAGTGTATTTTCAAGACTCGCTTGCGAGTCTTGCGCGATGAAGAATAACCCCCCTGTAACCGCTTTCGTGCTTTTTTGTCTGCTTTAAAAGCACCTTCAGCGGGTTCAAAAAACGCCTTGAAGCACTTTCGCGCTTCTTCGTCTGCTTTAGAAAAGTCCTGTGATCTTTCCGTCTTCCCCGACATCAATGCTGCAGGCAGCAGGGCGTTTGGGAAGTCCGGGCATAGCCATAATGGTGCCTGTGAGTGCCACTACAAAGCCCGCGCCCGCGGAGACATAGACTTCCCGCACGTTAAGGTCATAGCCTGTGGGGCGGCCCAGTTTGGTCTGGTCATCAGAGAGCGAATACTGGGTCTTGGCAATGCAGACCGGCATGTTGCCGAATCCCTGCGCCTCGAGTTCGTGAAGCTGTTTCTGCACGGCGCCCGCAAAGACGACGCCGTCCGCGCCGTAGATTTCTTTCGCGATGGTCTCGATCTTTTCGGCCAGAGACATCTCAAGAGGATATACGGGAGCATACTTGCTCTCTTTTTCCTCGATGGTCTTGATGACCTTCTTCGCGAGGTCAATGCCGCCCTTGCCGCCCTCAGCCCAGACAGTGGCCTTGGAGAATTCGCAGCCGTGGCTGGCGCAGAACTCTTCGACCGCCTTTGTCTCCGCCTCTGTATCCGTGACAAAGGAGTTGAGGGCAACAACCGCGGGAACACCGAATTTCTGAATATTCTCGATGTGCTTCTCCAGGTTGACGATACCTTTCTTCAGGGCCTCGACATTCTCTTCCTTGAGTTCTGCCTTGGGAACGCCGCCGTTATATTTGAGAGCCTGGACGCTTGCTACGATGACAACCGCGTCGGGATGCAGGTCAGCCATGCGGCACTTGATGTCAAGGAACTTCTCAGCGCCGAGGTCAGCGCCGAATCCCGCCTCAGTGATCGCGTAGTCGGCGATCTTGATGGCAGCCTTTGTCGCGCGGACAGAGTTGCAGCCATGAGCGATATTGGCAAAGGGACCGCCGTGAACGAGGGCAGGGGTATGCTCAATAGTCTGGATCAGGTTGGGGGAGATGGCTTCTTTGAGGAGGGCCATCATGGAACCGGTCACCTCAAGAGCCTTGGCGAGGACGGGCTCGCCCTGGTAATTGTAGCCGATCACAATGCGGTCAAGGCGTTTGCGGAGATCTTCCCTGTCCTCCGCAAGACAGAGAACAGCCATGATTTCAGAAGCAGCTGTGATGACAAAGCGGTCCTGGCGCAGGGGGCCGTCCATCTTGGTGCCCATGCCGACTACGATGTTGCGCAGAGCGCGGTCATTCATGTCCATGCAGCGTTTCCAGACGATCCTGGTGGGATCGATGCCCAGAGCGTTTCCGTGATGAATATGGTTGTCAATAGCCGCTGCCAGCAGGTTGTTGGCAGAAGTGATGGCGTGGAAATCACCTGTAAAATGCAGGTTGAGCTCCTCCATGGGAAGTACCTGCGCATAGCCGCCGCCGGCAGCGCCGCCCTTGACGCCGAAGCAGGGCCCCAGAGAAGGCTCGCGCAGAGCCAGCATGACACTCTTTCCAAGCTGGTGGAAAGCGTCCGCCATGCCTATGCTGGTAGTCGTTTTTCCTTCACCCGCAGGGGTGGGGTTGATGGCTGTCACCAGGATCAGTTTTCCGTCCGGACGGCCTTCCAGGCTCTCCAGATACTCATCCGAGAGTTTTGCCTTATACTTTCCATACAGTTCCAGCGAGTCCGCGGGAATTCCCGCCGCCTCGGCAACCTTAGTGATCGGAAAGAGTTCGGCCTCCTGTGCGATCTGGATATCTGTCTTCATTTTGCTTCCTCCTTAGTCCGTTCACGTTTTTTATCACATGAAACTATGCCGGGCGTACAAAGTGCGCCCGGCGGCTTAAATATTACCGATGTACTGTTGTGATTACTGGATGAATCATTTATTTCCTGAACCGGCTGCAGGGTTCTGCTTCAGAATCACCCTGCAGAACAGCCGCCGAAACATTGCCGCTGCGTCACTGCCGAAGTATTGCTGCCGCACTGAATCCGCAATGCTGCAGGATGCTGCTGCATTTCCGCCGCCGCAAATATGGCAGGAGCGGAAATGCAGAGTCCCGTTACCGTTCATTCCATCTTATCTTTGTATTTTTCGTAAAACTGTCCGATTTTGACATAAGTCTCATCGTCGATATCGTGCTCGATCTTGCATGCCTCCGCAGCCGCTTTTTCCTCATCGACCCCGATCGCGACCAGGACCTTTGTCAGAAGTTTGTGCCGCGAATAGATTCTCTCGGCGATCGCCCTGCCTTCTTTTGTCAGGGTGATCAGGCCATTGACATCCATGTGGATGTAGCCGTTCTCACGGAGCTTTTTCATAGCGATGCTGATACTGGGCTTGGAAAAATTCATTTCATTGACGATGTCAATAGAGCGGACCTGTCCGTTTCTCTCGTATAGGACCAGTATAGTTTCCAGATAGTCTTCCGCAGACTCATGAAGTTCCAAAATAATATACCTCCTCTTGCGCATTCCGGGCATGCCCCGCCGCATGCATACAGATCACTGCTTAAAATTCAAGCGCCGGGCTGCTGCGGGCAGACAGGTCGATACATAAATACAGGGACCGGGCTGCCTCAGGCAGACGGATCAATACATAAATTCAAATACCAGGCCGCCGTATGCGGGAAGGTCAAATTCGATGTACTGGTCGCGATAGTCGCACTCACCCTTTTTGGCGCGGATCACTTCAGGGACAGGCGTGTCGCCGAAGCCGCCGTACTCCTTGTCGGTGCTGTTCAGAACAAGCTTGTAGCGCTTGTTCACCGGCACGCCCACACGATATTTCTCATATTTGACAGGAGTCATGTTCAAAATGAACACGAGGCCCTTGCGGCTGGACGGGCACTTGCGCAGGAATGAATAGATACTGCGGTCCGCGTCATTGGCGTTGATCCACTCAAAGCCGCCCCAGTCATTGTCGATTTCATACAGGCACTTGTAACTTCTGTACATGTCGAGCAGCTTTCCGACATATTTCTTCATGCCGCTGTTCTGCTCGTCTGCCAGCAGGAACCAGTCGAGTTCGCGCGCCTCGCTCCACTCGCGTTCCTGGCCGAATTCCTGTCCCATGAACAGGAGTTTTTTGCCGCAGTGGCCGGTCATGAAGGTATAGCCCAGGCGAAGGTTGGAGTATTTGTCCACGCGGTAGCCAGGCATCTTCTCGACCATAGAGCATTTGAGGTGAACGACCTCGTCATGCGACAGGGGAAGGATATAGTTTTCGGCGCTGTTGTAGCTCATCGCGAAGGTCATGCCGTTGTGGTCGCCCTTGCGCATGACCGGATCCAGCTTCATGTATTCACAGAAATCGTGCATCCAGCCCATGTTCCACTTGAAATCGAAGCCAAGGCCGTCGTCCTCGGGCTTTGCTGTGATCTTGGGCCATGCCGTGGATTCCTCGGCAATCGTGAGGAAGCCGGGGAAGTCGCGGTGGATGACGGAATTGAGGTGTTTGAAGAACTCGATCGCGTCCAGGTTCTCGTTTCCGCCATACTTGTTGGCGACCCACTGACCGTCCTTCTTGCCATAGTCGAGGTAAAGCATGGATGCCACTGCATCGACTCTTATACCATCTATATGGAACTCCCTGATCCAATAGAAAACATTGGCGATCAGGAAGTTGCTGACCTCATGCTTGCCGAGATTGAAAATGCGGGTGCCCCAGTCGGGATGCTCGCCGCGGCGGGGATCCGGATCTTCAAAAATGCACTGTCCGTCGAACTTTGCCAGACCATGGGCATCCGGGCAGAAGTGCGCGGGCACCCAGTCAAGGATGACACCGATTCCGGCGGTGTGCAGCTTGTTGACCATGTACATGAAATCATTTGGTGTCCCGTAGCGGGATGTCGGGGCATAATAGCCCGTGACCTGATAGCCCCAGGAGCCGTCGAAGGGGTGCTCGGAAATGCCAATCAGCTCGATATGGGTATACTTGAGATCCTTGAGATACTCGACAATGCGATCCGCGAATTCTCTGTAATTGTAGAAACCGTCTCCGCCGTCGGGATGTTTCATCCAGGAGCCGATGTGGCATTCATAGATGGCCAGCGGCTGCTGATTGGCGCTCTTTTTGCCCCTCTTGTTCATCCAGCGGCCGTCAGACCAGCGGAAGCCTGTGATGTCGGCTGTCTTCGATGCCGTTCCGGGACGGAGCTCCGCAGCATTGGCAAAGGGATCCGCCTTGTAGATACTGGTTCCGTCTGCTGCTTTGATGCAGTATTTGTAAAGCTCTCCTGCCTTGATCCCGGGAATGAACAGTGTCCAGATACCGCCGTCATTCAGCTTGTTCATGGGATACTTTTCTTCATTCCAGTCACTGAATGTGCCGATCACATGGACGGCTTTGGCATTCGGTGCCCACACCGCGAAGAAATAGCCCTTCTCTCCATTCTCCACGGACGGATGTGCTCCGAGTTTCCGATAGATGTCGTAATGTGTACCGTTTCCGAACAGATACGCGTCAGTCTCTGATACAAAGACCCTCTTCTCTATTGCAGCCATAAGTACCCCTTTCTTACTGCTGTTTTATGAATTGACCAAAGTTACACGCTGAAAACACATATTATGGTTATTAAGCAGACTGTGTGCCACAACCTGCCGCAATTAACGTTTCCCGCGTCCTGTGCTTCCTGAACCAGGCAAAGTCTGTAATCGGTCTGCACATACGCAATCCCCGTTTTTACGTACTTCCGTTTTTTTGCGTACTGTCATTTTTTGCGTAATGTCATTTTTTGCGTAATGTCATTTTTTGTGTACTGTTATTTTTTGCGTACTACGTTTTTTACTTCTTCATACGCCTTTTCACATCTTCGCTGTCCCAGGACCGGGTCGCCCCGGAAGGAGCCTCCCCTTGGGCTTCCGTACCGGAATCGTCCTGCCCTCCGTTTTCTTCAGCTTCTTCGGATTCTTCGGAAAAATCATCTCCGTAAAGTTCCCGCTTGACAGCATCCGATCTCTCCATCACGCGGCGGCGCGCTTCGGCAAGGCGCTGCTGCTCACTGTTTCTGCGGATTTTTTCCCATTCCGACATGATCTGCTCGAGGTTCAGCTGCCCTTCCGTCTGCGTTTCCTCCCGCGGATCTTCCTCCATGACCATGGCCAGCTGTCCGCTGGTCTCCTGGGCAAGCACGCTGTCATAATCATCGATCTCCTGCATGCCGCGGGCAATGGTCTCCTGCATTTTCACATCGCTGAGAAGAGCATCCGTGTACTCTTCCGGATTTCCGGTCTGCTCGGAATCAGTCCTGCCGTCCTGATCATCCTGTGTGTCCGGCTCCTGCGGACTCTCCTGCTCCGGCTGCTCCGTCTCTATGCTGTCTGTCCATGCTCCGGCCCCGTCCCCGGCAGTTGCGGCAGTTCGCTGCACGCTGTACGGGTTGGTCTCCTGCATGGATACGGCCGCCCGGGCAGAGGCTTTTCTCTCTGCCTCTCCCGCCGCGGGCTCATTGCTCCCGGGTGCGGCTTCCGTCACATCTCCGCTTCCGCTTTCATCTGAGGTCTCTGCTGAGTTCTCACCGTCGGCTTCTGTGGAAGCTTCCTCCTCATTTGCGGGTGCCGGCGGGACATATTTTCCTCCGCTCAGGAGAATCTCCAGGTGCGCCTCCTGCTGGGGAGTAAGCGGCATGATCGATTTCTTCAGCTCCAGGGCCCTGATCACAAATCGTCCGTCGCCGAAATAGGCAACGATCTCATCGCACTGGCTTGCGCAGCGCTGCTCATCCCCGGCCTTCAGGTACAGGGTGGCAAGTTCATACGCGTATTTTTCCCTGAAGTCGCGCCGGAGGAACTCCTCGAGCACGGAAATCTGTTCAAGGACATTCACATCCTGCTTTTTATATAATTTGTACTGCAGAAGAAAACGGTCCGGATCCCTCGGTGCCACGTTGATAAAGGCATTATAGAGCTGAAGGGCATGAATATAATTATTCAGTTTCAGTTCCAGTTCACAGAGCGAATAGATGATCTTGCGGGAGGAAGGCTTGCGCTCATAGGCGATTTCCAGCAGGTCTCTGCTGTCTTTGTAGCGCTTATTGATTTTGTAGAGATCGCTGATTCTGCAAAGAGTAAACGTGCTCCTCACTTTTTCCCAATCTATCTTATCCGCGATCGCGGCCGCTTCGCTGAAGCGGCGCTCCTCAATCAGTCTGTCGATCTCGTCCAGACTCACTCGAAATTCATATTTGTCCAATATTCCAAACCTCTCGTCCGTCCCCTGCCGGTTTACGCTGTGTCAGAACAGGTCCGGCGCTTCAGCCGGACTTCTCTTTGTGGTATGAACACATACGTTATCCTGTCAAAAAATAGTTAAATTCAGTTTAGCACAGCCCTATATTGATGTCAAAATGTTAAGACCTTTCAAGTTCAACGTGTGCGTCAGGACCTTCAGGGGACATATGTGTCACAACCCTCAGGGGTCACACGTAAGGGGAAAACGGATCAGAAAGAGTGTACTGTCACATATCCTGATTCCCGGCCAGCTGCCTGCTGAGGGCCGCGAACTGCTCAAGCGACAGCTTTTCCCCGCGGATATCCGCAGGAAGTCCCATGGAAGAGAGGGCCTCCTCCACTTCACTTCGTGTGAGCGTGCGGCCTTTGCAGCGGAATCCGTGAGAGAGGCCGTTGGCCAGAGTCTTCCGCCGCTGGTTGAATGACGCGCGGATCAGCGCGAACATAAACTCCTCATCCGCCTCCACCGGCGGTTCCGCGTAAGCCTGCAGATGCAGGACCGCGCTCTCAACAGCAGGGCTGGGGAAAAAGCACGACGGAGGGACTTTAAGGACCACTTGCGGATCCGAAAAATACTGGACCGCAAGTGAAAGCGCCCCGTACTCCTTGCTGCCCGCCCCGGCGCAGATGCGATCCGCCACTTCCTTCTGGACCATCACTGTGATGCTCTCAAAACAGCCTTTCTCCTCCAGAAGACGTATCAGTATAGGGGTTGTTACATAATAAGGAAGGTTGGCGACCACCTTGAGGGGACGTCCCCCGTTATACCGGTCTGCCAGATCCCTGAGATCCGTCTTCAGAATATCCTGCCAGATCACCTCGACATTATCGCAGTCCTCCAGCGTCAGCGCAAGCACAGGACGCAGGCTTTCATCTATTTCCACACAGACCACTTTGCCGGCCGCCTCAGAGAGATACTGCGTCATAGTACCGATTCCGGGGCCGATTTCCAGGACACAGTCCTCAGGTCCCACTCCGGATGCCTCCACGATGCCGCGGACGATGTTTCCGTCCGTCAGAAAATTCTGTCCGTATTTTTTCCTGGCGCGGATACCGAATTTTGCAAGTACGGCGCGCGTCACTCCGGATGTCGTCAGTTTTTCCAAATCATTTCCTTTCCTAAAATATGATGTCAGGGTCAAAAGGTGGTTAAAGATAATCCGTCTCGTCAATATGCACAAACACCTTGGACACGCTCTCGCTCAATCCTCGCTGGCAGCGGTACTAAGGGCGCTAAAAACCAGCGCCCAAGTACCAGGCACGCAACATCTCCTTCGGAGCTGCGCAATGGTCCTGCGGTTGTATGTGCATATTGACGAGACTCAGAGCATTTTCCTGGCTTTTGACCTTTACATCATAATATGTAATATGATGTATGTAAAATGATGTCTGATACTGATATGATGTCCGGGTCAGACGATTGTTTTGTTAAACCCGGTTCGCCGATGTTTTTCAGCCATCACTATAGACCCGTTTCAGGAAGATCGGAGTCACTATCGAACTCACAATGATCAACAGTATGATCGCCGAAAAAAAGTCTGCGCTCAGAAGTCCCGCCGCGAGCCCTTTCTGCGCAGTGATAAGCGCGACTTCTCCTCTGGACATCATCCCGATCCCTATTTTCAATGCGTCTTTCTTTTTAAAGCCTAGGAAAAGCGCGCTGCCTCCGCAGCCGATCACTTTGGCTCCCAGCGCCACGAGCACAAACAGGATGCTGAAGATCACAAGCTTCGTGTTCATCGAACCGAAGCTCGTTTTCAGGCCTATTCCTGTGAAAAAAAGCGGGGCAAAAACCATGTAGGCGCTGATGTCGATCCTTCTCTCAATATAATCCCTGTCACTCAGGTTGCAGAGAACGACTCCGGCCAGATAGGCTCCCGTGATATCAGCGATCCCGAAATATGTCTCTGCGATATATCCCAGCAAAAAGCAGTAACACAGGCTGGCGATCGGCATCCTGCGCGTGTGGGGGTAATGGTCATCCAGCCAGTGCATAAACCTGTTGACCAGAAGGCCGCTCCCGACTGCGCAGGCAAAAAAGACCGCGACCTTCAGAATGACGACCCCGAGATTTGCGGAGCCGCTGCCGCCCTTCAAACTGATCACAAGTGTCAGGGCCACGATCCCGATCACATCGTCGATAATAGCGGCCCCTGTGATAGCCGTTCCCACGGCGTCGTTCAGTTTGCCAAGCTCCTTCAGGGCCGCCACCGTGATACTGACAGATGTGGCGGAAATGATCGTTCCGATAAATAAGCCCTGTAAAAATTGATCCGATCCCGGACCTGCAAATCCATAAAAGGCCATATAAAGGACCATGCCGAGCGTAATGGGGACGATCACCCCCATAAATGCAATCACAGCAGCTTTGATCCCTGTTTTACGCATTTCATCCAGATTCGTGTCCAGGCCCGCCTCAAACATGATCATCATGACGCCGATTTCCGCCATCTGCTGCAGGAAATCACTTTCTGTCACAATATTCAGAATGGCCGGTCCCAGAAGGAGGCCTGCGACAATCTGTCCGACCACCTCCGGCACACCGATGCGCTTTGCCACTAAACCAAAGACCTTTGCGATAAATAACAGAATCGTAAGATCCAACAAGAATCGCACTCCATCCATCTCAACAACCCTCCTGTCTCAGAAAAAGCCGAACAGCCAGTATTGTGACAAAAATTCTGTGGAAAATCAGCTGCGCATTATTCTGTGGAAAACCAGTTTCAAATAATTCTGCGGAAAATCAGTTTTGAATAGTTCTGCGGAAAATCAGTTTCAAATAATTCTGCGGAAGATTCTGTGGAAAATCAGCTGCGCAGGCGGTACAGGCGCTCTGCATTCTCCTCCGTGCGGGAAATGACCTCCTCGGGATCCATCCCCTTGATCTGAGCGATCGCGTCCACGACATAGGGCAGATAGAGCGAGCTGTTTCTCTTTCCGCGGAAGGGAACGGGAGCCAGGTAGGGACTATCTGTTTCCAGCACAATGTGGTCAATTGGGATTCCTGCGGCTACCTCCTTGAGCTTGCGGGCATTTTTAAAAGTTACCACACCTCCGATTCCTATAAAAAAGCCCATCTTCACGAACTCTTTTGCCAGTTCCAGACTGTAAGAGTAGCAATGGACCAC
>Ga0310695_10005898_pt1 | contig 20844 bp, 21 predicted proteins | sample RumenRJG_04DNA_FD_203882 | JGI IMG/M metagenome (GOLD analysis project Ga0310695, IMG submission 203882) | Bovine rumen microbial communities from Lethbridge, Alberta, Canada - RJG_04 (v2) (version 2) | ecosystem: Host-associated > Mammals > Digestive system > Stomach > Rumen | place: Canada...
CGTTCATGTCCCTCGACCTGACGGCGGGCGCTGGGAATCTGCTGGGAGAATTCTACTGGGAACTGATTTCTCCCTGGCGTGGCGCGTCCTTGACGCTCAATACTGGGGTGTCGCCCAGAGACGCCGTCGTATCTTCCTTGTCGCTGATTTTGGAGGCCGATCCGCCGCCGCGATACTATTTGACCAGGACAGCCTGTCGCGGAATCCTGCGCCGTGCGGCGGAACGTGGGAAGGAACTGCCGTTCCAGCTCAAAACCGCGCTCTTGATGCAGGCGGGCTTGATCCCGAGGAAGCGGGTTCGGACGGTTGATGTGATAAACTTCGCCGAAGAGAATTGCCTCACGCCTTGGGACACCCAGCAGGAGCGCATCTTCCTGCCGGACGGCGTCGCCCCGACGATGTCCGGCGCGGACGGAGGCGGCGGACGAAACCCCGCGGGACTGCTGTATACCGCAGGATTCTGCGCCGGAGCGTCGCCGTCGGCGGGCGGGATCGGCTATACTGAGGATGGCTCGCCGACGTTGAAGGCAGGAGAAAGCGGCACGAATATGGTACCGTCTATCCTCTGCCTCAACGATCAGGGCGGAAAGCGCATGGATTTGTCGGATGGCGTCTCCGGCTCCCTGCGCTCACAGGAAAAAGGACACCAGCCTCTGGTGCTGGCATCCCAGCAGGGCGGCGCGGAACTTGGAGAGGGTTTATGCCCTACCATCACCTCGGCAGCTGGAACAAGCGGCAATAACCAGCCTGTCCTGTTTGAGAATCACGGCATCGACGCGCGCTATACCGGTCCGCATCCCGTCGCGCCGACCATGTCCGCGCGCTACGGCACAGGCGGGAACAACGTGCCGCTCGTCGGACAGCAGGAACCCGAGACCTATTGCATCGTCGGCAACGTTATCGACCGACAGCCGGAGAACGGCGGCAACGGCAAGGGATATCAGGCAGACTTGGCGTATACGCTGACCGCCACAGATCACCATGCCGTATTCTGCCGCCAGCGCGTGGACGAATTCAAGGGCGGCGATACCGCATCCTGCGAGAGCGCGCGGCAGTACAAGGACGCCACCGACCTCGTCATGCAGGAGACCGTGGGCGCGCTGACCAGCAGCGATTACAAAGGGCCAAACAACCAATACGTCTCACAGGACAAGTGCATCGTGGAGGAGGTGCAGCTCATCCGCCGCCTCACGCCGCTGGAGTGTGAACGGCTCCAAGGCTTCCCGGACGGCTGGACGGACATCCCCGGAGCGTCGGACGCCGCGCGGTATAAGGCATTAGGAAACAGCGTCGCCATCCCCTGCGTGGAGTATATCATGCGCGGCATCGCCCTTGCGATGGGAGCGGCATGACCATGTTCGTTTTGCTTCGTTTTGCGTCTTGTCTTTCGTTGCTTATCGTGAATAGCTTTCCGCGATGCGCTTTGGTATGTTTGCTTTGCAAAATCAGAAAGGAGGACGCCCCTCAATGGAGGAGATCAAAGAGAAAACCAGGAATCTCTGCGCTCACATCCCCGTAACCCTGCACAACCGCGTGCGGGAGGAGCAGCAGAGATGCGGCATGACGCTCAACGAGTACATGACCCGGCTCATCACGGAATACTACGAAAGGACGGAAACGATCACCATGAAGGACACGAACACGAGGACGCTGGCGCTCCAGATCCCGGCAGACCTCTTCGACGCGCTTGACCGCTACCTCGCCGAGCATAAGCTCACGAAGAAGGAGTTCATCACCGGACTTATCCGCAGCGCGCTCGCCGGAGAAGCATCGGGCGAAGCATGAATAAAAACCAAAACCAGCGGCCTGCCGTACCAAACGGCGGGTCGCATTCCTCTTTAAGGAGGCAGCCATGTACATCTACCCTGACAATTTAACAGCCAAGGCGCGGCTCTGGCTGTGGGAGCTGCGCGACGTGGCGATCATCGGCGTCGCCGTGCTGCTCTCTGTGTTCGCGCTGGCGCAGACGGGTTCGTTCGCTCTGCTCATCGGCGCGATGCTGTATGCCTTTCTCTCCATCCGCGCGGAGGATGCCAGCATCCTTGACTTCCTGCGTTTTGCCGCGCGGTTCCTGATCTGGCAGCAGCAATCCTATGAATGGGAGGCTCCATGTGAATAGAAGACAGAAGAAAGAGCTGCGAGAGCGTCAATCGACGCGGCAGCTCATGGACATTGACCGGCTCACCGAACACGGCGTGGCAACGTCAGGCGGCGAGCTGGTGTATTTTTTGATCCGACCCGACAATCTATCCGTGCTGTCGGACGAAGCGATCCGATCCCGCGTCCATTCATTGATGCAGCTTTTCGGCGGCATGGACGCCGTGCGCCTGCTGGCGCTGAATTCCCGCGAGTCCTTTCAGCCGAACAAGCTGTGGTACCGCACCCTGCTGGAGCGGGAGGACGATCCCGCCGTGCGCAAACTGCTTCAGCAGGATATGGCGCATCTGGACACGATCCAGACCGCGACGGCGACGGCGCGGGAATTCGCCATTGTATGTACCGTAAACGGCAAGGGCGGCGAAAGCGCGGAGGCACAGGCGCGGCTTGTGGCTGAGGGCATCCGCAACCGCGGCTTCCATGTGAAGATCGCCGGAGAGCAGGACGTCAAGAGACTGCTTGAGGTCTACTATCAGCAGGATGTGACCACGGAATATTTCGAGGACTATGACGGCGAAAGGGCGGTGAGCGGCATTGGCGGATAAGCGGACGAAGAAAAAGCAGAAGAAAAAGAATCGCCGGTTCGCGCCGTTCAAACCACCGGCTCGAAAGCCGAAAACAGCCGACGCGCCGCCGCGTCCCAAGAGCTTTTTGGATATGCTCGCCCCCGGCGCGGTAAAGTTCAACACCGACCACTACATCCTCGGCAGTTCATTCCGCGCGGTCTATGCCCTGCGCAGCTATCCGACGAGTACGGACGATCTGGCACTTCTCCGGCAGCTCGGCGCGAGGAGCGGCGTATCGCTCCATATTTATGTCCGCCGCATCGAGGCGGCTGAGGAGGATCGCATCCTGCGCAACGCGCAGAACAGGAACCTCATGAACCGCAGCGCAGGCGACCTCAAGCGGACGGTCACGGCGGAGGCAAATTTGCGGGACGTGGAGGCGCTGATCCGCTCCATGCACAGGAACAACGAACCGCTGGTGCATTGCGCCGTGTTCATCGAGCTGGCGGCGTGGGACTTCAGCGCGCTGCAAAAGCTCCAAGGCGATGTGCTCGGCGAGCTGGCGCGCGCCAAGCTGGGCGCGGACAGACTCCTGCTTCGGCAGCAGGACGGCTTCCTCGCGGTGAACCCGGCGGGGCGGAATGTGTTCGGCAGCCAGTACGAGCGCGTCCTTCCAGCGTCGTCTGCGGCGAATCTGTACCCGCTCAACTACTCCGGCAAAACAGACCCGCACGGTTATTGCATCGGGAAAGACCGCTTCGGCTCGGACGTCATCCTCGACCCTGACCGCCGCGCCGAGGACAAGACCAACAGCAACGTCCTCATCCTCGGCAATTCGGGACAGGGCAAGAGCTACCTGCTCAAGCTCCTGCTGACCAATATCGTCGAGTCGGGCAAGAGCGTGATCTGTCTGGACGCGGAGGGGGAAATGCTCGACCTGTGCAGGAACCTGAACGGATGCTATGTCGATCTGATGAGCGGACAGTATATCATCAATCCGCTGGAACCGAAGCTGTGGGATGCCGACGGAGAGGAAACCGGCGACGACGCGCCCGCGGCATTCCGTAACCAGACCCTGTTAAGTCAGCACATCAGCTTCCTCAAGGATTTCTTCCGCGCCTACAAGGATTTCGGTGACCGGCACATCGACGTGATTGAGCTGATGTTGGAACGGCTGTACCGTGAGCGCGGCATGGACGACCGGACGGACTTCTCGACGTTTCAGCCGGAGGCTTTCCCGACGCTCTCCGACCTCTATACGGTAATGGAAACCGCGTATGCGCACTACGGCGAGGAGAGAAATCCGATCTACCCGCACGAGCTGCTGCAAGAGGTGCTGCTGGGGCTTCGCTCCATGTGCGTCGGTGCGGAAAGCCGGTTCTTCAACGGACATACCAATATCACAAGCGACCGGTTCGTCGTGTTCGGCGTCAAGGAGCTGCTGAAAACCAGCGCCAGCCTCCGAAACGCCATGCTGTTCAACGTTCTGTCCTACATGAGCGACAAGCTGCTGACCAGAGGGCGCACCGCCGCCGCGCTGGACGAGCTGTATATCTGGCTGTCCAACCCGATGACCGTGGAGTACATCCGCAACACGCTCAAGCGCGTGCGGAAGAAGGACTCCTCCGTGCTGATGGCGTCGCAGAATCTGGAGGACTTCGACCTCCCCGGCGTGCGTGAGCTGACGCGACCGCTGTTCGCCATCCCGACGCACCAGTTCATCTTCAACTGCGGCGCGATCAACAAGCAGGTCTATATGGACAACCTCCAGCTCGAACCGAGCGAATACGAGCTGATCCGCCACCCGCAGAGGGGCGTCTGCCTGTTCAAATGCGGCGCGGAGCGTTTTTTGCTGGAAGTCCACGCGCCGAAGCACAAGGAGGAGCTGTTCGGCAACGCGGGCGGAAGATAGGCAGGCGGAGTATATTCCCTGTGGACGAAGGGCGGCAAAGGTGTTATAATGACCTCGGCATATCCCAAGCCCACGCTGACGGCGGACTTCATTGATACAAAATCAGGTAGCATAATAAAAAGGTGCAAATTAGGTTCGGCCGAATAAAAAAGGCGCGGAAAACTAGCCCTTGGATGTTGAAGTCGGGATGTGTCCCGGCTATATTATATAAACTCAACAGTTGGTTGAGTGACATGCATGAGTAGCTCATCTACGCGCCGATAGCTACTTTTGCAAAGCTGTGGTATAAAAAAGGCCGAAGGAGGTGAATGAGTCGCAGACCGTTTTCGGAGAGATGGTAAAACGTTATAGGAACCATCTGGGAATGACGCAGAAGGATCTGGGAGAGAAGCTCGACATCTCGGCACAGGCTGTATCTGGATGGGAGCAGAACGGGAAATATCCAGAAGTCAAACTCCTACCAAAGTTACAACGTACCTTGAAAATTCCATACAGAGTATTCATGGCTGGCTTGGAAGGTCAAGATGTGGATTCAGGCGTTATCGAAGACCACGCTTGTAAGTATTGCGGAAAGCCGTTTCAGGTGGATGATGCGAGACGGGATTTTGAAGGATACTATCAGAGGGACGGTTATAAGTTTCTTGATTTCGACTTTATTTTCCCAGAGGGTGATGTTTGCGGAGAATGTGCTTTGAGGGAATCAGACAAAGCATTGTTTCCATTTGGATTTGACATTCTTGAATAAAAAACATAGGAGGCGCGACTATGAATGAAGAACGAAATGGCCTTAGCGATGAGGTCTTGATTGAAATTGTACACGGCATTAAGGATATAATCGTGGAGCTCATTAACAGAGCGTTTCCAAGATCAGAAAGCTAGCGTTTTGGAGGGATTCAGAATGAAAACAGAAGCCTTGGAAGTGTTGAAGAACCGCCGCGCGATTCGCAAGTACAAGCCAGGGCAGATCACAGAGAAAGAATTGAACGCCGTGGTCGAAGCCGGAACCTATGCGCCGACCGGCGCGGGGACGCAGGGCGTCCAGATCGTTGCTGTGCAGACGCCCGAGTACGTCGCCGCCGTGGATGCGCTGAACGCGAAGGTGCTGAACAACCCCGGCGCGCATCCGTACTACGGCGCGCCGACGATCCTGCTGATCTTCGAGACCGAACAGTGCGTAACGCACGAGCTGGACGGCGGGGCGGTTTGCACGAATATGCTCAACGCCGCCTATGCCGCTGGGCTTGGCTCATGCTGGATTCATCGCTGCAAGCAGATGTTCGAACTGCCGGAAGGCAAGGAGCTGCTGCGCAAGTGGGGTTTGCCCGAAACGCTTGTCGGCGTCGCGTCCATCGCGCTCGGCTATGCCGACTGCGCCCAGCCCCAGCCCAAGCCGCGCAAGGCGGACTACATCGTGCGCGTGTGATAGAAATAACTGAATACCCACTTCAAAGAGACTTCGGAAACGGAGCCTCTTTTTTTACGCGAAATTGCAGTTTCGTTTTTGGCGCATACGATTTAGTCCAAACCTCATTCGCTCCATTCCAGTTCAATGCACGCTTCCGCCTCGCCGTCCCCGAACGCATCCAGAATATCCTCCCGCGCGGCGTTGAGGCTCGTGACAGGCGTAAACCTTCCAACGCCCTCGCCGTAGCAGACGAGCAGCCTGTCGCCGTGGGACAGCACCACGTCGCCCGGTTTGACGGCGATTTCCTCCTCGCTCTCCGGGAAGATCCACGGCAGCTCGGCTTCCTTGGCGAAGCCGCCGCTGTCCGTGAAGGAGAGGTCGAGAACGCTGTGCCGGAGCTGCTCAAACAGCGCCTGCGCGGCGGGGCTGTCCGCAAAGCTGCCGTAGAACGTGCGCTCCTCCAACCGGATGGCGAGCACCGCCGTGCTGGGACGGAGCTGCTCTGGGTCGATCACCGCGACCTTCTGAAGCGTGACGTTCAGCCCCTCGTCCACCTCCGCATGGTAGATCGCGTCGTAGTTCTCCGCGATAGGCGAGCGCGCCGACACGGTCACGTCGGTCTCGCCGGGCTTCAAGCCGCGGAAGGTGAAGGTCACGGTGTAGCCCGCGCCGGGCATTTGGTCGTGATCCTCCTTCGCGTAGAAGATATCGTACTCATAGGCGAGCACGTCCGGATCGGCGATCTCGGCGGTGTAGTCCGGCCCGCCGCCGTCGAAGGAGTCAAGGTTCAGCACCGCCGGTTCGCCCTGCGGCATCGGCGCGTCCTGCTCCGGCGTTGGTATGTTCTGTTCCTGCGCTGTCTCCATGGCGACCTCCTCCGCTTTTGCTTCCTCCGTCCGCTGTGCGCAGCCGCCCAGTCCGGCGACAAGCAGCACGGCTGCGGCAAAATACAATAGAATCTTTTTCATGGCTCCCCCTTCTGCGCCCGCTGCAACGCGGCATACGCCCCGTCGCGCGTCATCAGCTCCGCGTGCGTCCCATGCTCGACGATGCGCGCGTCCTCGACGACCGCGATGCGGTCCGCGCCGCGGATGGTGGACAGTCGGTGCGCGATGATGAGGCAGGTGCGCCCCACGCTCAACTCGTCGAGGCTCGCCTGAATGCGCTGCTCGGTCACGGAGTCGAGCGCGCTGGTCGCTTCGTCGAGAATGAGGATCGGCGGGTCCTTGAGGAACACGCGCGCGATGGAAATGCGCTGCTTCTGCCCGCCGGAGAGCATGACGCCGCGCTCGCCGATGTAGGTGTCGTAGCCGTCGGGCATCGCCATGATCTCGCTGTGAATCTCGGCGCGCACGGCGGCGCGGACGACCTCCTCGTCGCTCGCGTCAGGTCTGCCGTAACGGATGTTCTCGCGGATCGTACCCGCGAACATGAACACGTCCTGCTGGATGATGCCGATGGCGCGGCGCAGGCTCTCCTGCGTCACATCGCGCACGTCGCGTCCGTCCACGGTGATGCGCCCCGCCGACACGTCGTAAAACCGGGGGATCAGGTGGCACAGCGTGGTCTTGCCGCCGCCCGACGGTCCCACCAGCGCGAAACGCTCCCCCGCGCGGACGGTCAGGTCAACGCCGGACAGCGCGTCCACGCCGTCGCGGTAGCGGAAGCTGACGTTCTCGCAGCGAATTTCGCCGCGCACGTCGCGCAGCTCCTCCGCGTCGGGCGCATCCTCGATTTCGGGGCGGGTGCGCATGATCTCCAGAAAGCGCGAGAAGCCCGCGCTGCCCTGTGTGTACTGCTCCATGAACTGCACCAGCCTGCGTACCGGCGAGAGGAATGCCGAGACGTAGAGCGTGAAGGTCACAAGGTCGATGTAGTCCATCCTGCCGCGCATAATGAGAAAGCCGCCCGTACCGATGACCACCGCCTGCATGACGCCGGTGGAAAACTCCATGCCGCTGTTGAACAGACCCATCGCGCGGTAGTAACCCTGCTTCGCGGTCTTGAACACGTCGTTGCTGCGGTCGAACTTCTTCTGCTCCTCGGCTTCGTTGGCGAACGCCTTCGCCGTGCGGATGCCGCTGATGCCGCTCTCTATCGTCGCGTTGATCTCGGCGGTCTTTTTGCGCAGCTCGACGCTCGCCTGCTTCATCCTGAGCCGCTGGCGCGCGGTGAACCAAAGGCAGGGCGGCAGGATGACGGTCAGCACCAACGCCAGCTCCCAGCGGATCGTGAACATGACGGCAAGCGAGCCGAGCAGCGTCAGGGTGCAGATGGTCAGGTTCTCCGGTCCGTGGTGCGCCAGCTCCGTGATGTCGAACAGGTCGTTCGTCACGCGGGAGAGCAGCGCGCCCGTGCGGTTGTGGTCGAAGAAGCTGAAGCTGAGCGTCTGCATGTGCGCGAACACGTCGCGCCGCATATCCGCCTCGACCAGCACGCCCACGCCGTGCCCGACCACGGTGATGACATAGTACAAAAAGCCCTTGAGCACGAAGGACGCCAGCATCGCCGCGACCACGGCGAAGAACGCGGAAAACAGGCGCTCCGGCAGCAATCGCTGCATCGCCACGCGCGAGACGAAGGGGAACACGAGGTCGATCACGCTGACCGCCGCCGCGCACGCGAGGTCGAGCGCGAACAGCCGCCAGTGTGGGCCGAAGTAGCTCAGGAAAATCCAAAGCGGCGCTTTGCCGAAGTCCTTTTTCAAGTTCGTCACCTGCCAATCCGTCCTAATAACAGCATCCTATCACACAGCCGCCCAATTCGCCAGCCCCAATCAAAAAAGAGACGGCCTGATGCGAACAAAAGCTGAACCGTTCCGAGACAGCATGGAACAGGGCGTGGACGCTTACAAACAGAATACCCACTTCAAGAGGCTTCGGAAACGGAGCCTCTTTTTTCACGCGAAATTGCAGTTTCGTTTTTGGCGCAAACGGTTTAGTCCAAACCCCAAGCGGCGCGGCAAAAGGGCTGCGCGGCAATATCTTCGCAAAGAACGATCATCAAATGCAGAAGAAAAAAATACGAAAACGAACAGGAGTGATACAACAACATGAAACCCATTGAACTGGAACTGTGGCGTCCCAGAAAGGACGACCCACGCTATTCCGAGCGCGTCGGACAGCGCAGCGCCGAGGAGGTGTTCCGCGAGTTGGAGCAGCGCCTTGACAGCATGGGGATGCTGCCTGACGAATACTTCCTGCTGGACATGGACTGGCAGGGCGGCAGGCGTATCCCCGAAGGCGCGGACATCTTCGTCACCACCGACTACGGCGGCAGCGAGGGCATCTACCTCGACGCATACCTCAAATGGTACGAAGACGGAAAGCCCGTCACAAAGAGCTTCTTCACCGGTAAGACGCTCGGCGATACCGGCGCAGACCTTGACCGGATGTTCCTCATCTCCTCCGCCATCACGAAAGCCTTCCACGGCTACGGCCGCCAGCCGGACAACGGTATGGTGCTCCATCTGAACGCAGAGGAGAAAAAGGAGATCATCGAGGCGCTTGCGGAGAAGCGGGAGCGCGCGCTTGACAAGGTGGACAGCGTCGAGAAGCTCCTGCGCCACGCCGCAGGCAGCATCACCGCCTACATGGACACGGTCGGCGAACGCCCCCTCCGCATCAGCGACTACGACAAGGCAACCCTTGCCATCCGCGACGGAGAGCTGGAAGCGTTCAAGGAACTGCTGCCCAAGGTGGCGGAGCACGCGGGCGAGCTGCTGGTTGCGGCGGCGGGACGCGCCGGAGCGGTCGGCAGGAAAATGGCGGTCTGCCTGCTCGCCGAGGCGGGCGCGTTCACCGACGCCGACTACCTCGCCGCCAGCAAACGGGCGGTGGATATTGCCGACACCGAGCGTGTGCGCTTCCTCATGGAGCAGTATGAGCATCATGCGGCGGAACCTCGCGCGGACTACTACGGCGAGGTCATCGACTACGCTTGCGGCGAGAACCAGCGCATGGGACGCGAGCTCATCGCCGTCGCGCCCAAAGAGTGGATCGCCAACGCGCCGACCTCCCTGCACGTCCGCGCGAGCGTCGGCGGCGAGCTGATTTTGTCGCAGATGTTGGTGAGCAAGGGGCTCCAGCCGGGGAACGACGCGGCGACCGTCCTCCAAAACTATACCGGTTCGCCTGACCGTGCATGGATGGCGGAGCGTCTGCTCAAAAACGGCATGGAGGTCGATCCCGAGAACTACCATGCGTTCGACGTCTGCGTGAAGAACAACGCGGTGGAGTGCGCGAAGCTCCTGCTGGAACACGGAACGGACTTGGACGGCTATCTCGAATGGGCGGACAGTCATCACGCCGTCAGAAGCGAGGAAACGCTTGGCGAGCTCCGCGACCACTGGCAGAACCTCCGTCCGCAGGAGCAGGTCGAGCCGCAGCTCGGAGGCATGACGCTGTGACGGCGGCGCTGGCAAGGCTGGGCGCGGCGGCGCTCTCGGACGAGCGCGGGAGCAAAACGATTGGCTGGATCGTTGCCGCGATCCTCTCGCCCGTCATTCTTGCCGCCGCTGTTCTCTGCTCCATCGGCATGGGCGGCGAGGCGCACAACAGGGCGGCGATCTCCGCCTGCTTCTACGGCATCAGCTATACCGAGGCTGTGCCGGATGAGTTCAGAGAACATATCGCCGATATGCAGACCGCTTTTTCCGGTCTGGACTCCGCGATCCAGACCGTCAACGAAAGCGCGGAGGACGGAGGTCTTGACGCAACCCGCGTCAAGGCTGTTTTTTATGCACTCTGCTTTGGCGATGATGCGCCGTCGCGCCGCGAGGCAGCGGCGTTCGTTGGTTGCTTCTACACCGCCGAGACGCGCACCCGCACGGCGGAGGTGACGAACGAGGAAACCGGCGAGAAGAGTACAGAGGAAGAAGAATACACGGTCAACGTGCCCGTCTCGATGGAAACCGCATACACGAATGTGGCGGCGCTGCTGGGGCGGGGGGTCACGGATGATGACCGCGGTAACGTGGAAAAGATCTACACCCAGATCGCGGGCAGCGCGGACAGCGGTGGCGCGGGCGGTGGCATGCGCGGCGACGAACCGAGCATTGATCTCGACGCATCCGTCCTCACTGATCCCGCGACGAAGAATGCCGCAGACCTCGTCGCCTATGCCGAGTACGCATGGCGCTCCGGCTGGGGCTATGTGTGGGGAAGCTACGGAAATCTGCTGACCGAGGCGACGCTCCAATCGCTGATCCGGCAGTACCCGGAGATGGTGGGCGGCTACGAGAGCGTCATCCGCGCCAAGTGGCTGGGTGGCAGGACGACGGACTGCGTCGGGCTCATCAAGGGCTACGGCTGGTTCGATTCCGACACGCATACCATCCGATACGGCACGAACGGGATGCCGGACGTCGGCGCGAACGCCATGTACCACGCCGCGAACGAGAGCGGGACCATCGACACGATCCCGGAAGTCCCCGGCCTCGCCGTGTGGCGCGAGGGACACATCGGCGTCTACGTCGGCGGCGGATATGTGATCGAGGCGCGCGGCACGAGCAGCGGCGTGGTCAAAACCAAACTGGCGGAGCGCGGCTTCACCCACTGGCTGAAGATACCCTACATTCGCTACGACTGAGAAAGGATAAGGAAGATGGAGAAAACTGAACTGACCGTCAGCATCGAACCGGAACGGCTCGATGCGCTGAATTATTTTCTCTCGCAGGACGGGAGCAGCGCGCAGAAGGAGCTGGAGCGTATGCTCACGGAGCTGTACGAAACAAAGGTGCCGGAGAACACGCGCGGCTACATCGACAGCAAGATTGCCCCGCCGCGTCCCAAGCGCCCGCCGCGCCCTGCCGCCAAGCCGAAAACGCAGAAGGAGGAACATCATGAGCAGTAGAGAAATCGTGCTGTGGCTGGACGAGCGTTGGTACGACGCGCTGGAGCGCCACATCAAGGGCGAGAGCTTGCAGGACAAGCTGGAGGACTACCTCGACGAGCTGTGCAACAATCTGCTCCCCGACTACGAGTACGAGCAGTATGTCAGCGAGCGCATGGAGAACACCGGCAGAGTGGTCGGCGCGTTCGATATTGACTTCGACGCGGGGACATTCGACGCGCTGAACGTCACGGACGGCTGGCATAGGTTTGCGGTCAGGGATGTCCGCACGGCGGCATACCGCGCGGATCGCAAGAGCAACGAGTCGCCCGACGACCGGCTGGCAAAGCTCCTCGAGTATTTGCATGACAGAGAGCTGACGCAGCCCGCTCCGAGTATGGAAATGGGGCAGACGATGTGCTGACGCACCGTCGCGCCGTTGATGCGCCTTTGTGCGCGCTGCTCGGTGGGATGGCATCCCCGCCCCGGACAGGTAAACCGTGCGCGTGTTGGCGTAACGCTCGCCCCGCTTGGAGCGGTGGGCTGTGCCGAGGCTTTCGCGCGGATTTGGACAGGCGCGAGGGAGGAGCAGGACAAAGCACCGGGGTCGCAGGCACCCCGGCGCGTCCACATCTGCCCGCGGTGCGGACAGTTTCGCGCATAGGCGCGGGGCGTTCCAAAAAGGGCGCGTTTGGCGGCGTTGATGTCACGAAACGGCAGAAAGCCCTAAATCAAGGGAAAAACACAGGCGTTCCACAGGTCATTGGAGGTGAAAACGACCATGGTAAAAGGAAAAGAAAAATTCGCGCTTTGGATGGAGCCGGACGCGCGGGCTCTGGTCGATGCGCACTACCGCGCCGACAACTGCGTCAGCCGGAGCGAGTACATTGAAAAGGCGATCCGCTTCTACACAGGCTACCTGAACGCGCGTGACGCGGGCGCGTATCTGCCGCGCATCCTTGCGGACGTGATGGAAGGCAAGCTCCTGCTCTTCGGCGACCGTATCGGCAAGACGCTGTTCAAGCTCGCGGTGCAGGACGCGGTGATGGCGAACCTGCTCGCGGCGGATACAGACATGGATCTGGACATGCTGGAAACGCTGACAGGCACTTGTGTCAAGCGCGTCATGCGCGCGCACGGCACTCTGGATTTCGAGGACGCGCTCAAGTTCCAGAAGGAGCTGATATAAGTGTCGCGGTTGGTTCAGAAGTCCGGGTACATCAAGCCCGGTAAGGCGTCCGGCTACATGAAGTACATCGCTACCCGCGAGCGCGTGGAGATACTCAAGCCCGACACGGGCTCCGACGAAGCGCAAGACCGAAGCGGCTATCTCAGGTACATGGGGCTGCGCCCGCGCGCCGAACGCCACGGCGAGCACGGTCTGTTCAGCAGCGGCGCGCCAGTGTCGATGGACGCGGCGCTCCGCGAGGTCGATGCGCATGAGGGCAATGTCTGGACGCTGATCTATTCTCTGCGCCGCGCCGACGCGGTACGTCTCGGCTACGACCACGCCAAGGGCTGGCAGACGCTTCTCACAGGCAAGCAGGCGGAGCTCGCTGCCGCGCTCAAGATACAGCCGGATCACCTGCGCTGGTACGCCGCGTTCCACGACGAGGGCGATCACCCGCACATCCACGTCATGGTGTGGTCGAGCGATCCGCGCGAGGGCTATCTTTCCAAGGACGCGCTGCTCAAGCTACAGTCCCAGCTCACCAACGAGATCTTCCACGGCGAGCTGCAGGAGCTGTACGTTAAAAAGGACGTGCGCTATAAGGAGCTGACCGCCGCCGCGCGGGAAGCGATGACGCGGCTGGTGCGTCAGCTCGAACACACAGAGGCAATCAGCGCCGCCATCGAACAGAAGATGGCGGCGCTGGCACGCGCGCTGGAAACGGTGAAGGGCAAGAAGGTATACGGCTACCTCAAGAAGCCGCTCAAGGCGCAGGTGGACGAAATCGTGGACGCGCTCGCGGAGCTGCCGGAGGTGGCGGCGTGCTATGCGGAGTGGAACCGGCTCAAGGACGAGCTGGACGGCTACTACCACGATGAGGTTCAACGGGAGCACCGACCGCTCTCGCAGCAGAAAGAGTTCCGCGCAATCAAGAACATGGTGATCCGCGAGGCGGAGAACCTGCGGTTGAACTTGCAGTCGGACGAGGGCGCGGAGCGGCGCGGTACACAGACAGGCGCGAACAACGCACGGGAGCAGTACGCCGCGCTCTCTGTAGTCCGTCTCCTGCACAGCCTCTCGCAGATCTTCTGCGAGACCCCGCCGCCTGCCAATCCCACAGGACCGCGCGCGGATTCTAAACGGCGGCGCAAGCTGCTGAAAAAACGCCTCGCGCTGGGACATCGCATTGATGACCACGAGGATGCGCTCAACAACAAGTATCAGTATCCGACACACACCATGTAGAAAGAAGGTGAACCACATAGCAAACTACATTCATTTTTCCGAGGAGCAGAAGCTTCGCGCGGGCGCGGTCGATCTCGAGGAATTCCTGCGGCTGCGCGGCGAACGGCTCATCAAGTCCGGCAGGGACAAGCGCCTCGCAAGCGACCACAGCGTCACCGTGCGCGGCAGCCGGTGGTACGACCACGCCGCCCAATGCGGCGGCGGGCCGATCTCATTCGTCGAACGCTTCTATCGCATGAGCTATCCCGAGGCGATGGCGCTCCTGCTCGGCGGCGAAGCATATCCGCTTGCGCAAGAAACGCAGGAGCAGCCGCGCAAGCCCTTCGAGCTGCCGCCGAAGAACGCGAACCAGCGCCGTCTGTACGCCTACCTCATCAAACAGCGGCATATCGACAAGGACGTCATCACGCACTTCGTCCGCGCCGGTACGCTCTACGAGGACGCGGCACGCCACAACTGCGTCTTCGTCGGCACGGACGAGGACGGTGTGCCCCGCCACGCGCACCTGCGCAGCAGCAACAGCTATGGTGCGGCGTTCCGCAGGAACGTCGAGAGCAGCGACCCGCGCTACAGCTTCCATCACATCGGTACGGACGGAGAGCTGTTCGTCTTTGAAGCGCCCATCGACCTGCTCTCGTATATCACCCTGCATCCTGACTACTGGCAGGAGTACAGCTACGTCGCCGCCTGCGGCACGTCGTTTCTGCCGGTGCAGCAGATGGCGGAGATGATGCCGAACCCCATTCGGCGGCTGTACCTCTGCCTCGACAACGACGACGCGGGATGCAAAGCCTGTGAGCGCATGGCGGAGGCTGCGGAGCCGTGGGGCGCGGAAATCGAGCGGCTCCTGCCGGAGCGCAAGGACTGGAACGATGACCTCGTCGTGCAGGCGGAAGAACAGGAGGAGGTGCAGGCGCAGTGCCAACAACTCTGTGGGATGTGATCGCCGTCATCTGGCGCACCACGCCGCTGGCGTTCGCGGGGCTTGCCATGCTCGCCGTGCTGGTCGGCATCGGCGTTCACGAGCGGATGTACTCCCTCAACGGGATCAAGACGCGCACCGTCGGTAACGGGCAGCACGGCACGGCGTGCTGGGCGACGCCGAAGGAAATCAGCGAAACCTATGCCAGCGTTCCGTTCGAGCCGGAGAAATGGCGCAGGGGTGAGAATCTTCCAACCGACAAACAGGGGCTTGTCCTCGGTTGTGTCGGACGAAAGAACCGGCTGACGGCGCTGGTGGATACCGACGACATCCACGCGCTCATGACCGCCGCCAGCGGCGCGGGCAAGACCGCGTATTTTTTGTATCCTAACATCGAATACGCCCTCGCGTCGGGGATGTCCTTCCTCTGCACCGACACGAAGGGCGACTTGTTCCGCAACTACGCAGGCATTGCCAAGGACTGCTACGGCTTCCACATCTCTGTTCTCGACCTCCGAAACCCCACGCGCTCGGATGGGAACAATCTGTTGAACCTCATCAACAAGTACATGGACGTGTACAAGGCGGATCGCGCCAACCTCGCGGCAAAGGCAAAGGCTGAGAAATACGCGAAGATCCTCGCGGAGACGCTCATCAAGAACGACGGCAAGAGCGCGGACATGGGACAGAACCAGTTTTTCTACGACGCCGCCGAGGGGCTGCTGACCGCCGTGCTTCTGCTGGCGGCGGAGTACCTGCCCACCACGGATGCGGCAGGCAGCCCCGTTGAGCAGCGGCACATCGTCAGCGTGTTCAAGCTGGTGCAGGAGCTGACCGGTCCCGGAAAGGCAAAAGGCAAAACGCAGTTTCAGGAGCTGATGGAAAAGCTCCCGCCGAACCATAAGGCAAAGTGGTTCGCGGGAGCGGCGCTCAACAGCTCGGAACAGGCGATGGCGTCGGTGCTTTCCACCGTGCTCTCGCGGCTCAACGCCTTTCTGGATTCCGAGATGGAGCAGATCTTGTGCTTCGAGACCGCCATCGACGCGGAGAAGTTCTGCAACGAGAAGTCCGCCATCTTCGTTGTGCTTCCCGAGGAGGATACGACGAAATACTTCATGGTCTCGCTCATTATCCAGAGTCTCTACCGTGAGATATTGCAGGTCGCGGATGAGAACGGCGGACGGCTCAAGAACCGCGTCGTGTTTTTCTGCGACGAGCTTGGCTCCTGCCCACCCATCCAGTCGCTGGAGCTGATGTTCTCCGCGTCGCGCTCCCGTGGGCTGATGCTCGTCCCCATCGTGCAGTCCATCACGGGACAGCTCCAAAAGAACTACGGCAAGGAGGGCGCGGAAATCATCGTCGATAATTGCCAGGTGTCCATCTTCGGCGGCTTCGCGCCCAACTCGCAGACGGCGCAGGAGCTGTCCCGTGCGCTGGGCTGCCAGACGATTCTCTCCGGCACGGTGAGCAGGGGGCGCGAAAGCTCGCAGACGCTTCAAATGATGGAGCGCCCGCTCATGACGCCGGATGAGCTCAAGGCGATGCCCAAGGGTAGCTTCGTTGTCATGAAAACCGGCGTACACCCGATGAAGGTGCGCCTGCGCCTGTTCCTCGATTGGGGCATCCGCTTCGGCGAGCCGTATCAGGTGCCGGAGAAAGCGCAACGTCCCGTGGCATATGCAGAGAAAAAGCAGCTGGAAACCGCCATCCTGCGGCAACGCACGGAAAAGCAGGACAGCGATACGAGCGAATCGCGCCGAAGCGCGCGTGTGCGGTGAGCGGCATGGGATATTTCGATTCGATCTATGCCGACGACAGACTCCCGCACCGCGCAAAGGCGGTCTATTTCTACCTCCGCGACCGCGCCGACGCCGAGGGCAAGTGCTGGCCAGGTGTGAAACGCATCGCCGCTGATTTGAGTCTTTCTCGCTCCACAGTCAAGCGGGCGCTGTCGGACTTGGAGCACGCGGGCTTCCTCACGCGGCAGGAGCGCCGCCGCGAGAACGGCAGCCGGACGTCCAATCTGTATATCATCCGCGCCGAGCCGAGATCGCCGCCGTGATTCGGACATGAAAAAACCGCAGCTTCTCCGCCAAGGGGAAACTGCGATTTTTTTGTGGACCGAGGGTCGGTTCATCATGGATCGCCTTGAACTGATCACTTTATCGAAGATATCAAGGCAGAGAAGAGAATCCTTACTCTGCCTTGCCAAAGTCCAACCTGCGCATAGAGGCTTTCAGCCCAAGCACCATGTCGGAGATGAGCTTCAACTCCTGTTGGGTGCAATCCGCGAGCTGGTCGTTGAGCCATGTCTCGTAGATCGGGCGGGCACGCTCCACCTCGATGCACAGCAGCTCGTCTGCAGAGCAGCTCAGAGCATTGACCACGTCAAGAAAGGTTTGGAGGCTGGGGATGCCATTGCCGGTCTCGATGTGGCTGATATGCGTCACGCCGACGCCCACCGCCTCCGCAAGCTGTGCCTGCGTTATACCGCGCTCCATGCGGATTGTCCGAATACGGCTGCCAATGTCTTTGTAATCGACCATGACCGTGCCTCCTTGCTCAAATTGCACTTGAATTGTAAGTGCAATTTGACTACAATAAAACGGCGTAAAAGTGCAATAGACATAATAGGCACAGTTATCTCAACAAAATTCTGAAATGGGATGATAAAGATGAACAACAATCTCACCTGCGCGGTCATCGGACAACCTCCAATGCGATTCCCATGGGGCTTCGACGAGGAGGATGCGGACTGCAATGCAATCAAGCTGGCGTTGGCGCAGAAAATCATGGAGCTGCGGCAGCAGGGCGTGACACGCTTCGCTGTCGTCTCGGACTGCGGGATAGGGCTGTACGCCGGAGAGATCATCAACACCCTGCGCCAGACCGACTCCGACCTCATGCTCTTTGTCGTGACGCCGCATGAGGAGCAGGCGACCAAGTGGGCGCCGTACCTGCGGGAACGGTACTTTCGGCTTCTCGCCGACTGCACCATCATGGAGGCGGCGAGCCTCCACAGGACGCCGGAGTGTGAATACGACGCCTATCGCAGGATCATCGACTACGCCGACATGGTGCTGTCGGTTTACGACCCCGCCCTCGCGCGCGGCGACGCCGTGGATTGGGCGATGGAGTATGTTAAGCTGCGCGCCTTACCGGTGATATCGATTGCATTGAATTCGAGACCGGAATGAGGAGAACAGCAGAAATTATCGCTTGAATATGTCGAATCTGGAAACCATATAACGTAGAACAGAAGAATTATACTGAAAGAAAAACGCAAACACACTTGCCTTTTTCACGGTGTTTGATATAATAAAATTTGGTGGTTTTTACAATTTGCACATCTTTTTGGCTGGGCTAATTGTAAAATGAACCATATTCCGCTTGATGTTTTACGCGTAGGAGTGTCGTGTATGTTATATATGGTACAGCTTGATTGCGAAATTGGTTCAAGAGCCGCGCTGGTTCTTTGTCCTTCTTGTGGTAGAATCAGCCGTCAGATTCTATCAGAAGCCAATGCAGAGAATGAGGTTTCCAAACTTATCAGACCGCACACTTGCCCTGTCTGTAGCGAAGTCTACGTAGGATGCAACCCGGAGTATGCACAAGAGTGGACGTCGGCATATGATTCTTACAAAAGAAACGCGTATGCATATAATCAAGCCGTAAAAGACAACCTTGAAAAACAGTGGTGGTACTGTGAAGTTAGCTTCACCGACCCTACCCAAGCATATCGCTATACATTTCCATATATAAGTGATAAAGGTAAAATCGAGCCAAACACCTACGTCGAGGTACCAGACGATGATGGCGGCGATAGAAAAATCGGGATCGTTACGAGTTGTTCGTTATATAACAGCAAGAGCGTTCCCTATCCCGTAAACCAAACGAAGCACATAATCAGGACGGTATCTAAAGAAGAATATGACGCCGCTAACACACCCCAGCCGCATATTACGCCACCCCACGCAGAGGAAGCAGACAGGGATATCGAATCCCGCTCTGTTATTCCTCACCAAGCACCTGCAGCGGTGTGTTCCGACGTCGAAAACAACTCTACAAACGCTATAGTAACTTGCGCGCCGGCTTTTCATAATCCAGAACTTGAAAGGAAAATAGAATACTGGAAGAGTCAGCTACTTGATACGGGCAAACGAAACAGGATGATCAACTATAAGGATACCAAAAGGAGTACCTTACACATCTTGAAACCTGAAGCAACAGAACTGTTCAACAAACTGGCTTTTTCAGAGAGACCTCTGACATTTCAGAAACCAATCAGCAAAGATAGCCGCGTGCTTCAAGGTGTGCGCGGAACCCGACGAGCGCCGCTCTGTCTGGGATGCCGTCCGGGGCATAATCCATGAGCAGCCGGACGTCGTGGGCATATTTGCTGAAGGTCGCGGCGGCGTACTCACGCTCCGCAAGGGACGCAACAAACGCGCTGATTGTCGATTCGGTGATGATAAGCATGATAAAGTCTCCCTCGTTGTATGATAACAAATCATGTCATGCACGGTCGATGGGGTGATTATGCGCGCCAGGCGTCTTGTTCGCAGCAAGGCGATAGGTGCCCAAAAATGCGACAGCTATGAGAAAGTCTTATTGACCGCGCGCCCCACAAAAACTGAATTTTTAACCATTTGGGATGCTCGCCAACGCGCACTTGACACAAACTTCACCGACGCAAGCTCTTGAAATCTCGTCTTTTTTTTGCTATAATACTTAATACTTAATAAAGCGTTTTTGTGCATATAAACCTCTCCCAAATGCGCAAGGCGGCGCGTGGCCGATCCGCCTTGCGAGCGAAAAAAAGTGGGGGCTGAGATGAAGATGAAGCAAACAGGAAAAGTCGGAAGGAAACTGCTGAGCCTCGCGCTGGTGCTGGCGCTGATGGTGGGATTCGTGCCGGGGATGGGGTTGACGGCACTGGCAGGCGATGAGACGCCTGCGTATGCAGGCCTAAAAAACACAATAAACGTAGTAAAGTTTGACAGTAAGGATTGGTATCTTATCGATTACGACGATAGTTCAGTAACCCTGCTTACAAAGGAATGTGTAGGCGCATCAAAGTTTAATCCAAATGAGCCCGATGATAATACATATAGCGGTTCTATGGTGGAGAGCTTCGTAAACAGTTGGTATACGGAACATATCTCAGAAGATGCAAAGGCAGCGGTCAACGGAAGCGGTATGTTCCTGCTTACAAAGGATCAGGCAAACAATCTTAGTACAGATGTGCTGAAATGCTCTCCAGCATCCGGGGCTTACAATAACTCAAGCTATTGGTGGCTCTGCTCGCCCGGCAGCACTAATAGCAGTGCGGCGCGCGTGAACGGCGATACCGGCACCGTGGCCGGCTCTTCCGGTAATGTGTGGATTGCGTTTGGTGTTCGCCCCGCTTTAAAGCTTGATCTGAACAAGGTCGTCTTTTCCGACAACACCTTTGCGCTTCCCGTCCCGCCCGTCGCGAGTGTGACGAGCGGCGGTACAACGACGGAGTACACGACCTTTTCCGCCGCGCTGAACGCATGGGCGGACGGCAGTACGCTGACCCTGCTGGCGGACGTGACGATGGCGAATACCATCAATGTTTCCGGTACCAAGATTTTGGACTTGAACGGCTACGGCATTAAAATGACCGGCAGCGGTAGAGTCTTTAAGGTCACCAATGGAGCCAACATGACG
>Ga0310695_10005899_pt1 | contig 20842 bp, 16 predicted proteins | sample RumenRJG_04DNA_FD_203882 | JGI IMG/M metagenome (GOLD analysis project Ga0310695, IMG submission 203882) | Bovine rumen microbial communities from Lethbridge, Alberta, Canada - RJG_04 (v2) (version 2) | ecosystem: Host-associated > Mammals > Digestive system > Stomach > Rumen | place: Canada...
ACAAGGTGCTCGAGTTCGCTGGCCCCGGCGTGAAGAACCTGCCCATCGACTTCCGTAACGGTATCGACATCATGACCACCGAGACCACCTGCTTGAGCTCAATCTGGGTTACTGATGACGAGGTGAAGCACCACTATGAGATCCACAACCGTCCCGAGGACTTCCGCGTTCTCGAGCCCGGTGAGGTGGCTTACTATGACAGCATGATCAAGATCGACCTGAGCACTCAGGAGTGTATGATCGCCCTGCCCTACCACCCCAGCAACGCTTTCACCATCCACGAGCTGCAGGCTAATCCCGTCGAGATCCTGCGCAAGGTCGAGGAAGACACCAAGAAGCGCTTTGGCGACAAGGTACAGTGCGACCTCGTTGACAAGGTGATGAAGGACGGCAAGGTACAGGCCGACCAGGGTATCATCGCCGGTTGCTCGGGCGGTACCTATGACAACCTGAGCGAGGCTGCCAGCATCATGCGCGGCACCAGCATCGGTAACGACTACTTCACCATGAGCGCCTATCCCCAGTCAGTTCCCGTTTACATGGCTGCCGTTCGTCAGCACATCGTTGAGGAGCTGCTCGAGACTGGTACGATCATCAAGCCCGCCTTCTGCGGTCCTTGCTTCGGTGCCGGTGACGTTCCCAGCAACAATGGTCTGTCTATCCGCCACACCACCCGTAACTTCCCCAACCGCGAGGGTTCCAAGCCCGGTCAGGGTCAGATCTCGCTGGTTGCCCTGATGGATGCCCGCTCGATTGCTGCCACCGCAGCCAACGGAGGCGTCATCACCGCTGCCACCGACATCGACTATACCAACGACCACAAGCCCTACGAGTACGATCCCAAGATCTATGAGCGCCGCGTATATTACGGCTACGACAAGGCCGAGAACGACGTAGAGTTGCGCTATGGTCCCAACATCAAGGACTGGCCCAAGATGTATGCTATGGAGGACAACATGCTGCTCGAACTCGCAGCCGTTATCCACGACAGCGTGACCACCACCGACGAGTTGATCCCCAGCGGTGAGACCTCGAGCTACCGTTCCAACCCGCTGAAGCTCTCTGAGTTCGCTCTGTCACGCCGCGTGCCTGAGTACGTTGGCCTGAGCAAGCGCATCCAGGAGCAGGATCACGAGCGCCGCGACGGCAAGTGCCCGCAGAACGTGCTCGACGCTCTCGCTAAGGTAGGTGCAAAGCCCGAGAACACCTCGTTCGGCTCTTGCGTATTCGCCCACAAGCCTGGTGACGGTTCCGCTCGTGAGCAGGCCGCTTCTTGCCAGAAGGTGCTCGGTGGCGACGCCAACATCTGCTACGAGTACGCTACCAAGCGCTATCGCAGCAACTGTATCAACTGGGGTATCGTTCCCTTCACCATCGCTCCCGATGTTGAGTTCAACTACAACCCCGGTGACATGGTATTCGTTCCCGGCATCCGCGAGGCTATCATCAATGGCAAGGAGGAAATCGATGCCAAGGTTATCGCTGCCGACGGCGTGCATGACCTGCACCTCTTCTTCCAGAACCTGACTCCCGACGAGCGCACCATCCTCGCCGAGGGCTGCCTGATGAACTTCTACGCTTCACAGAAGAAGTAATATCTTTTAAACCTGTCCCTGGGCACAGGCCCAGGGACAGGTTGATTAGTGATTAGGGATTAGAGATTAGTGAGCTTTTCCCTAAGAACGACAATAACAAACAACCAATCAATTTTATCAATAACAACTGATCACATTAATTTTCAATCATGATCGAAAAAATTAAAATGACCACTCCCATCGTGGAGATGGACGGTGACGAGATGACCCGCATCCTGTGGAAGATGATCAAGGACGAGCTGATTCTTCCGTTTGTTGACCTCAAGAGTGAGTACTACGACCTGGGTCTTGTAAAGCGTGACGAGACTGGTGACAAGATCACTATCGAGGCTGCTGAGGCTTGCAAGAAGTATGGTGTTGGCGTGAAGTGCGCTACCATCACCCCCAACCTGAAACGTATGGACGAGTACAAACTGCACGAGATGTGGAAGAGCCCCAACGGCACCATCCGTTCGATCCTCGACGGTACCGTGTTCCGCGCTCCCATCACCATCCCGAGCATCCACCCCGTTGTGAAGAACTGGGAGAAGCCCATCACTATCGCTCGTCATGCCTATGGCGACGTTTACAAGAGTGTTGAGCTGCGTGCCGACGAACCCGGCGTTGCCAAGTTGGTCTTCGACGGCGTTAGCGGCAAGCACGAGGAAGTGGTGATCCACGAGTTCAAGGGCGAAGGCGTCCTCCAAGGTATGCACAACCTGGACAAGTCCATCCGTTCGTTTGCTCACAGCTGCTTCAAGTATGCTATCGACACCAAGCAGGACCTGTGGTTCTCGACCAAGGACACCATCAGCAAGAAGTATGACGCTCAGTTCCGCATCATCTTTGAGGAGGTTTACGAGCAGAACTACAAGGCCGAGTTCGAGAAGCTGGGTCTGGAGTACTTCTACACCCTCATCGACGACGCTGTTGCTCGCGTGATCCGCAGCAAGGGTGGTTACATCTGGGCTTGCAAGAACTACGACGGCGACGTGATGAGCGACATGGTCAGCACCGCCTTCGGTTCACTGGCTATGATGACCAGCGTACTCGTTAGCCCCGACGGCAACTACGAGTATGAGGCTGCCCACGGTACCGTAACCCGCCACTACTACAAGTACCTCGAGGGCGAGGAGACTTCCACCAACCCCATGGCCACCATCTTTGCATGGAGCGGTGCCCTGCGCAAGCGCGGTGAGAAGGACGGTATCAAGGAGCTCATGAACTTTGGCGACCAGCTCGAGGCTGCTTGCTTCGACACCCTGAACGCCGGCATCGTTACCAAGGACCTCGTGAACCTGATGGAAGGCGTTGAGGCCAAGGCTGTTAACAGCGCCGAGTTCATCAAGGCCATCCGCACCAACCTCGAGAAGCGCCTCGGCTAATCCCCGGCGAAGTTTCTAACGAGAAACCCACAATCGCGGGCTGCGACGCAAATTGTCGCAGCCCGCGGTTCCTTTTCCCTCACTGCGAGCTGGAAGCCCGCAATACACAGACAGCATGGTAAACAAAGAAGTTCGTGGCGTAATATGAGTTATCGGTAAAGGGATACAAGCAACCAATAGGTAAAAAAAGTGATTGAACTGTTGTTATTGTTTATGATTTCCTTTAAATTTGCGGGTGAAAAAACCATTTTATTTATAACCTTTAAAAAACAGATTCAAGTTATGAAGCAAACAATTACTCTTATCACACTGATTGCGGCACTGCTCATCCCGAGCATGGCCAGTGCCCAACGCATGCCAGCCAAGGCCAGCATGAGGTTATCACAGTTCAAGGCTCCCGCGGCTGCCCCTGTGCTGGCCGAGGAAGAGCCCATCATGGAAGTGCCCGAGGGCACCCTGTATGACAACATGTATGCCACCTCGTTTGCCTATGGCTTGGGATGGGGCGACATCTACATCCAGAATGTGGATGGCGGCATCGGCAAGGTGGTCGAAGGCACCGACGGCAACCTGTACATCTACAATCCCATCTCGCAGGGCTACATCTGGTTCTCCATCCTGCCCTGGATCAAGGCCGAGCCTGCCGGCGACGGCAAGTATGTCGTGAATTTGCCGCAGCTGTACATCCTCGACTACGGCGATCCCTATTATGCTTACTGCATGCACTATGACGAGGACGAGGGCATGCCCGTCGTTGAGGAAGAAGGCCAAATCGAGTTCACATGGGAGAACGGTGTGCTCACCCAGTTGGGCGACAAGTTCATCGGCCTGTGTGACGCCACGGCCGACTGGTTCTACATGGCCGACCAGCACATCGTCTATACCCCCCAGACCGATGAGCCCATCATCATGCACGACGACGAGTATTATATCCAGAGCTACACGATGACCTATCTGTCAGATCCCACCGACCTGACAAAGACCAAGGATTGCATCGTTGACGTCGTTATCGACGGCGAGGACATCTACTTGGGCAACCTCAATGACAATAACTACGACTCCTTCATCAAGGGTACCCTCGCCGACGGCAAGGCCACATTCCCCAGCCGCCAGTATCTGGGCGTTGATGATTACTACAATGGCCACATCTATGTGCTCACCGGCGACGCCTTTGTTGACACCGAGACCTATGGCTCACCCGTGTTCAACTACAACCTCAACGACGAGATTGTCTTCACCGTCGATGAGGAAGCCCGCAACATCGTTGCCGAGTGGCCCGCTGCTATGGTAACCAATGTGGGACCCAACACGCTGTCGATTATCAACGATTATGTGGCTCCCGGCCTCGTTGCCTTTGATGAATTCCCCGCAACACCCGCAACGCCCATCTTTACCGACGAAGACCTCATGGTCAACAACTCGGCAGGTTGGAGCGTGCTGCACTTCACCATTCCCACCGAGGACACCAACGGCTACAAGATCAACGAGAACAAACTGTATTACAACATCTACCTCGACGACCAGGTGTTCACTTTCACCCCCGAGGACTACATCGGCCTCACGAGCGCCATGACTGATATCCCCTACAAGTTTGAGGATAACATCAACTTTGACATCTATATGAGCGGTAACGGCCGCCACACGGTTTACCTCTACACCACCGACTACAAGAAGGTGGGCGTTCAGAGCATCTACACCGCAGGCGATGAAGTGAACCGTTCACAGATCGTCTATGTCAACAATCCCACCCCAACCAGCGTCAACGAACTTGCCACCGGCGCCCAGGTTGTCAACACCCGCTACTACGACCTCACCGGCCGCCAGCTGCCCACAGCACCCTCAACAGGCCTGTACCTGCAGCTCACCACCTATAGTGACGGTAGTATTAGTACTGTGAAGGTGAAGAAATAATTAGCGATTTGCGAATAGCAATTAGCGATTAGTTTTTTTAGGAAAGGGCGGTCCCGGGTGATGGGGCCGCCTTTGTTTGTGGATTGATTTGTTGCGGGCTGTGGATTGTTTTTTAGAGAAAATGCTATAACTTTGCAATATCATAATTGATGGAGGCGAGTTTATGATTAGTTACTGGAAATGCAAGGATGGATTCAGCGAGATACATCAGTGGAAGTCGGGCTGCTGGATCAAGGTGACCAACCCGACGGCTGATGACCTGGCGCTGCTGAAGGAGCGCTTTGCGGTGCCTGACTTCACCCACGATGCCATGGACATCGAGGAGCGTCCGCGTGTGGATCACGAGGACAACTGGCTGCTGGTGTTCGTGCGCGTGCCGTGCAAGAGCATTGACGAGGACGGTGATACCGTATTCTCGACCGCTCCGATAGCCATCCTAATACGTGACGATGTGTTTATCACGGTCGCCTACTATGACAACGAGGTGCTTGACGATTTCATCCGCTGGAGCAACCAGCGCCGCCTCAATTCCTGCAAGGGCTACGACCTGCTGCTGTCGCTGATGCTATCGACGTCGGTATGGTATCTGAAGTACCTGAAGCAGATGAACGGGATGATGAATGCCGCCGAGCAGCGCTTGGAACAGAAAATGGATAACGATGAACTGATGCGCACGATGGGTATGGGAAAATTCCTGATTTACTTCATCACGTCGCTCAAGGGCAACGCCACGGTGCTGGCCAGGCTCAAGATGCGCCTGCGCTCGCAGCCCCATGACGAGGACCTGCTCGAGGATGTCGAGATTGAGACGCAGCAGGCGCTGGACACCGCCAGCATCTATAATGACATCCTTGACCGCCAGCAAGAAGCCTACTCGTCGGTCATCGGCAATAACCTGAACCGCATCATGAAGACACTTACCGTGGTGACCATCCTGCTGATGATTCCAACGGTCATCGCCGGTTACTATGGCATGAACGTGCCCAATGGCATGGAGGCATGGCCCTGGGGATACCCGCTGGCCGTCGCCATCTCGATTGTGCTGATGATCCTGTGCTATGTCTTCATCCGCCACAGCAAATTCTTCAAATAGGGAGGATGGTCCGTCATCTTGCAGGGGCTTCATCATGCTCGCGATACTGCGGAAATCTTATCCTCTGCCATGACAAAAGCCCATAAAAAACGACAAAAACCCAGGAAAAAATCCTGGGTTATCGTTCTGTAAAACAAACCATTACTAAGCACTTAAAGTCATTCGCCGCTTCACAGCTTGCGATAAACCAGTTTTATTCCATAGTTCTAAAGATTTGCTTGAGTGCACAAAGGTAGAAACAATTCTTGAATTTACAAAACAAAACAGAAAAATTTTCAAAAAAAAATTATTTGTCTTTGTAAATGAAGTTTCCATTCCCGCACTCGCGGCCTGGGCATATCGGGGTCCCATACAGGCCGCCATCAGCCAAAATGATGAAATGTCACAAATTTTGGCAAAATAGCGACAACAGCGCTACCGAAATTAGTAGTTTTATGTGCTATTTTCTATTTTTATCGCCAATTTTCTTGCAAATTGCAAAAATACTCTATTATTTTGCGGCTAGTTAAGGAATAGCCTAAACTTTTGGCGGCCGTTGAGCCGGATACTCAGCCCCCGCCATCGAGACCTAATTATTGAACATTGTATCATCTAAACATTGACATCATGGTACACTTATCTACCCGGATTATGCGCAATGCGTCGGCAGCGTCACAGCTACTGGCGAATGATTGTATTCCCCCAGGCGAACTATTGTCCTGGCAGTTGTTATTATCCATCAGACAACAAACATAAGTGCTATTTGATGAAAATGGCGCACTGCTCTATCCAACCAACCCAATGTTAATCAGGTAATAGATCTCCCATTTTCAAATATTCATAAGCCGTAGCAGTGTGCCATTTTTTTCTTTAAATAACACGAAACGATAGATTTTTAAGAATGAGGGCCATCAGTGCTAGATAATTTTTTCATAAGTGTAGTCAGGTGATAAGAAGGTGCGTTGCACCTGTTAGCCAGCGCACCTTCTATCTACCGGCTTCTTCAAGACAACACCGATGAGCGACTCATTTCACGACAACGACACAACGATGAGCATTATTATAACGTTTACATAATTCTCTGGGTAGGGAGGTGTTCCCGATGCCTGCTTCTCGAGGCACCTCCCTTTTTTCCCGCCTACGGTGGTACGCCACCTGTCGAGATTTCAACCCAAGACGTTAAACATTAAAGCAAAAGAATAGTGAGAGTAATAGTTTTTTCATGATTGCGGTTGAAGAAGGTGCGCCTCTCCAAGCCCTTAAGCGGGCGCGCACCTTCTTTCTTTCACACCGCCGACCCTCATCAGCCCAAACCAATGAGAGGAAATCATCAAAACTGTGTGATTCCTGCAATAAACTCGTATTGTTTCAGTTATAATAATAGTATCAATTCCCTAAAAATTATCTTATTATGAATTATCGACTACTTCTTATGATTGCACTGGTGCTGGGCGCATTCCAAGTGCAGGCTATTGACCACGACACCGACAACCGTTTCTATGACAAATCCACAGAGCACTTCACCGCCACCGTGGGTAAGTTAGCCACAAGAATCGGTTACATCCACTTTGCCGACGCGTCAATTCCTCCCAGTCCCGACCCAGTGATGATGTCGTTTGGCATCGCCGCTAATCTCACTGATGCTGTCCCCAACGATGGCACCTACACCTACGAGATTGAGGGCGCCGACGCATCGATGTTTGGTGCCATGATCACCTCGATGAGCTCTCAGGAAAACGGTTGCACCGTACGCATTATTTATCATCCCACTCAAGTCGGCACCCACACTGCAAGGCTCAACGTCTATTGCGCGACTGCGGGCGCTCCCTTGACATACATCAACCTGAGTGGCGAAGCGATAGCGCGACCCGGCGACCTCGATGGCGACGGCAAACTTGGCGTAAACGACGTGTCATCACTCATCGACATGATCCTCTCGGTAGAATAACCGCAGCACATCTCCACGACAAACCCAACAGAGGGTGACAAGCCAAACCTCAACCGGTTGCTTGTCACCCTGTTTTTTGGGGGGCAAGTGTAAAAAAATTAGACAGTTTAGTGTAAAAAAATTAGACAGTTTTTAAAAAAGCCTCTTTCAGTTGATGCGAAAAATCGGATGCGCCATAACTTTGCGATAGGAACAAATGCATTCTACTGCATTCATTATTAATCACCTAAATTCAACACGCTATGAAACATAAGCTACTTCTTGCAATTGTTCTTGTCATGGCCGTAGTCCAATGCTGGGCATCGCCATTCGATTCATCAAGGACCGGGAATTTGGAAACCAATTCCAACTCAACACGGCGCGACTTTACTGTTTCCGACAGTTTGAAGCCTTTCATCATAGAGCCATACATCACGGTCAATCCCAAATCGCTGGATTTCGGCACCGTGGCACTGGGCAGGAAAGTATCCAAGACCTTCAAGGTGAGAGGATTCGGTCTGAAAGGGAACTTGACGTTACAAGTCTTGTCCACACGCTCCAGCAGCAGTGACGGCTTCTCGATCAACGTCACCACCATCACACCCGCCCAAGCCATGCAAGGCGTGACGGTGAGGGTGACCTACGAGCCCACATACGTGGGCACACAAAACTCGACGAGTGTCTATATCAGCGGAGGCGGCATCGAGACTCAGACCGTCGCCTTGAGGGGCACATGCACCTCATCACATGAGCCTATCGGCTCGTCCATCACCGTCAACCCCTCATCGCTGGATTTCGGTACCGTCAATCTGGGTGAATCGGTGACCAAGACATTTACGGTGAGGGGCCTCAGGCTGTCGGGAAGCTTGAACCTGGAAGTGCTGACGTCGCGTTCCGGCAACAGTGACGAATTCGCCATCAGCAGGACCACGATCTCGCGAGCACAGGCGTTGTTTGGTGTTGAGGTGAAAGTGACCTATACCCCTCAGGCTGTGGGTACCAACAACTACACTATTGTCCGCGTCAGTGGCGGCGGGGCCGAGAGTCAGGACGTCACCCTGTCAGGCAGCTGCGTTATCAGTCCCATTCTTGACTCCATACCTCCCACTATCATTGTCAAACCCCAATCGCTGGATTTCGGCACGGTACAATTGGGACAAAGTGTGACCAAGTCAATCACAGTGAGGGGCCTCAGGCTCAACGGGCCTTTAACGTTGAATGTGTTGACCTCGCGCGCCAACAGCACCAGTGACGGCTTCACTATCAGCAGGACGACTATCACCCCCGAGCAAGCCCTACTCGGAGCGACGGTGAATGTGACCTATCGGCCCCTGTATGTGGGCACACAAAACACCACCGCCATTTACATCAGCGGCGGCGGGGCCGAGAGCGTAGTGGTTCCCTTGACAGGCACGTGCATCGAGCGCATCCCATTCCCACCATTGTTTGCCGGGGATGACCCAGACGCCAATCTGTCAGCGCCTGAGGCCGGGGACATTTCCACAACCGGCGTCAACCAATGGTCGCAGAACGTCAACATCGTTGCCCAGGGCCACGACATCATCATCGACAGCCCCATCGACCAGAGCGCGACAATCTGTGACATCAACGGTCACGCACGCAGCGTCAGCCTCAAGGCAGGCCGCAACGTCATCCCCACCCGCGCCACCGGCGTCCACATCGTCAGGGTCGGGGACGCCACCGCCAAACTATTCATCAAGTAGCAACCTATCACAAAGCAGCATATCATCCACTTGCTAAGAAGTTAAGTATCTATTATTAATCGAGCGACCCCCAGGAGTTTTGTCTAACTCTTGGGGGTCACTACAAGATACTAACTTCTCATTCCCGTTAGAGAGACCTACCAGGTCCCCTTGAGAATGTAATCGATAAGGGTCGTGACATCGTTGATGGTCACAGTGCCGTCTCGGTCAATATCGGCTGCATCAAGGTTGACGCCGTCGCCACCGTCCGACAAGATGTAATCGATAAGCGTCGTGACATCATTGATGGTTATCTGACCGTCGCCATCGGCATCACCCAACTCTGCCTGGGGGATAGCGGCAATGACCACCTCATAATATACTTCATAACTCGGCATACAATCCCACTGGACGGCATAGGCCATAAATACGAAGTGTTGCTCCTCTTCGGTCAGATAAATGACATAGGGATTATCGACCGGCTCTCCATTAGCAAACAAGAACACTTCCCCTTCACCAACAGCTTGGACTACATAGTGTCCATCTTCCTCCCAGAAGACGATTTCAGGAGTCATTGAACGGCCGGGGACAAACACGACCTCAAAAGCATATTCGCTGACCTCCTTGCCATCCTCCTGAGCGGTAGCCGTTATGGCATACTCCATGCCCCCGGGAGTATCTTCAGTCGGGAAGAAATATTGAACACAGTCTACACCCTCGGCAACCAACTCACCGTAAACGTAAACGCAAATCCAACCATTGCCTGTAACGGTAACAAGGACACCGTCATCGGTTACTACGTATTCGATGACAGGAGCTTCGGTAAACTCGATAACCGGCTCAAGAGGAGGAACTTCGATGAACTGAGTTTGTGAGACGCCTGGATAAGCGTTGTCCTGTTCGGCCGTTGCCCAAACGCTGACAAAGTAGTATTCGTCGGTGCGTGGAATCTCAGCAGTCGCACAGCCATCACCATAATATGTTTCGGTAGTCGCCTCACCAGTCTCATTGTCGTAGAACTTGATGTAAAGGGTAACAAAACCGTCACCTAACGCGGTGATAACCATCGAATTCTCGGTCAGGTCACAGGTGATTTCGGGAGCGGGGATTTCATGCATGGCTATCGCGGGAACCTCAATAATCAAAGAGGCAGGTTCGCTAAGCAGCTTTCCCGGCGCCTGAGCGTATGCAACGAAGGCATATTCTTCTTCATACTCGCCGTAGGGGATGTAATAAACAGTGTAGTCATCCCCTTCGGCAACCAACTCATCATCGCAGAACAAGCTGACATGGCCTTCACCAGTAGCCGTTATGCAAACCCTTTGATTGTCGTGGTCATCGGTGCTGGTTATCACTGGTCTGGGTGTTTGGGAGTGAAGGATGGCGATGTCATCGACGAACAGTCGATCCATATCGGCAACATTGTAATGACGGATGACGACGCGACCTATCTGGCCCCCATATTGGCTCAGGTCGAAGGTATAGTTGGTCCAACCACCAGGTGCTGTAATATCAGGCGAAAGCCTTACATAGTTGCCCAGGTTATTAGGGTCACCCAAACAAACAAATACAGCAAATACTTCCAGATAGGCACTCCAAGAACTCCTTGCCCATAGCGACAAAGTACCCGACAGCGACACCTGAGGTGAAATCAACCAGTTGTCGGGGAAAAGAGCGCCATCTTCTGTGCTGTAGCTCTCGGACACCGCAAAATTGGTGCCGCTATGGGCATGGGCTGCATCATTGATCATTTCCCACGTGTGGCCGTCGCCATCATTATCAATAGTTAACCAATCAGGGAATTCGCTCTCCTCAAAGTCCCATAAGACGTCTCCATATATCACATCACCGCTGGCCGCGGAGAGTGACTCCCACTGCCCGATTTTGAATGGTGCGTACTTAAACTGGACAGCGTCGCGGTCCGGTCTCTCGTGAGAAGCCGGTTGCGCTTGCATCATGGGGATGTTGACAGCCATCAGCGTCAACAGCACAATCAGTAGTCTATTCATCATAATAAACAGTTTTTTAGGCGGACATGCTCCAGTCCCGAGCACACCTTATTGTTTGCATGAAAGCGTGGACTGTAATTGCTGCACCCTGCGCTGAAGGTTTTTTTGAGAAAAACATGTAATAGACCATTACACACGCAACCCGCCTTCATCCATGGGCGAGGCTGCCGCCTTTTCATCCTCCTATTCAGTTTAGATTCTCTTCCAGATTCAACAGACAGTGTAAAACAACAACGCTTTTAAAAACAAATTGTCTTGATCAAGACTCAGCACGTCCCAATCATCGGCAAATTAAGTAAAAATCCCCCATTTAAGCAAGAAAAAAAAGACTCAAAGTTTTTAGTTTCTAGTCCTTAGTCCATTTTAGTTTCTAGTCCCTAGTCCTTAGTCCTTAGTTGGCATCCGCGCCCTAAAGCCTAAAGCCTAGGTAGCATCCGCCCATCTAATATCTATTATCTATTAACTATTAACTATTAACTGTTAACTCCTAACTCCTCATTCCTAACTCCTAACTTCTATAATCGCCATTTACAGGGCATTAAACCGAGCTGAGGTGAAAAAATTGTTGCCAATGTGTTGTGTAGTTCAAAAATTGGTTGTAACTTTGCAGCCGATTTCGCGGCACATGTCTTGCTGGCGTTGATGCTCATGCGTTAGTCAAGTCAAGAGTGTGACACTTGATCGTTGAAACTTCGATGTCAAGGCTATGATGCTAAGTGCCTGACAGTCAAGCGTAGGACGATATAAAACGAGCGAGATAACCCTACCCGTATGAACCCGTCATGGTCGGTGAGCTTCTCACACCGACAGGGAGATATGGCCTATAGACGTAAGGTTATCCACACCCGATTTATTGTGCTGCGCCTGTGTTTTTCTGTGTACAGGCAGGCATGTAGCGCGCGAGACGGCTTTGAGAGAATGTAAAACAAGAACAATAACTAAACAAAAACGAGGAACTATGTCTAAAGTTTGTCAAATCACCGGAAAGAAGGCGATCACGGGCAACAACGTATCGCACTCCAAGCGCAGGACGAAACGCAAATTCAACGTTAACGTCTTCAACCGCAAGTTCTATTGGCCCGAGCAGGGTCAGTGGATTCGCTTGACCGTTTCGGCATCAGGCTTGCGCAACATTAACAAGATGGGTCTGGACGCTGCTCTGAAGAAGGCAGCCGAGGAGGGCCATCTGACTGAAATCCAAGTTATCAACCAGTAAGAAAAAGGAACCGAATTATGGCAAAGAAAGCAAAAGGCGACCGCGTGCAAGTGATTCTCGAGTGCACCGAGCAGAAGGGTACTGGCGTTCCCGGCATCAGCCGTTACATCACGACCAAGAACCGCAAGAACACCACCGAGCGTTTGGAGCTCAAGAAATACAATCCTTACCTGAAGCGCATGACGGTTCACAAGGAGATCAAGTAATTGTACAACCCTATAACGACTATATAGATTTATGGCAAAGAAAGTAGTTGCAACCCTTCAGACTGGTGAAGGACGCTCATGGAGCAAGGTGATCAAGATGGTCCGCTCCGAGAAGACTGGCGCTTACGTGTTTGAGGAGCGCATGGTCCCCAACGACAAGGTACAGGACTGGCTGAAGTAAATCCACTTCCCGCCAACCAACGATATCCGGCCTGCCCGCCCGCTGAACCCTCAGCCCGCGGGCAGCCTTCGTTTTACCCCACCCAGAGCAGGGCACAATTTCCATTTTTACAGTTTTTACAATGTGTGCGAGCCTTGCGATGGGGGAATCCTCGCTACGCTCGGAGAAATCCAAAAAAATCACACACAAATCCCGACAAATCAGATTTGTTCAAATTTTTGCCCGCCAGGGCACCTATTTTCCCTGCCCTGCGGGGCTAACGCTAATAATTACGCTAATTTCACTAATTTTCGCTAAGTTTTTTTTCGCTGAATTCGTAAAATTCGTGCAATTAGCGTCGAAAAAAATGATTGTGCCAACGGCAACAGAAGCCGCCAGGTCTTGGCGGCTTGGTTGGCTTGGCGTGAGGTGATGGGTGGCGGATGTCCCCCATTTCGTTGCGTCAAATTTTGGAAGACAAGAAAGACAAACAAGACTAATCATTTTCTTATTTTATTGATAATCAATATATTGTATTTATTGTCTTTCTTGTCTTCTAATCCAAATCCCTTTGCGGCTTGGCGGCTTGGCGTGAGGTGATGGGTGGCGGATGCATAATAGATTGTTGTGTTGGTTGTTGTTCAGTTGTGTTGGTTGTTTGATTATGGGGGGCACGCACGGAAAAACGGTCACACGCACACTGTAAAAACTATAAAATTGGAAATTCAGGAATTTGTCTAATTTCTCAAGACTTGGGGGCAACGGTTGATTGTTTTGGACTTTTTCATTACCTTTGTGGGTTGTAACTTATCATGGGACAATGAACGAGGACAAATACATCTTCACACTGGAGTTGGCGGTGCGCGACTATGAACTCGACAGCGAGGGCATCGTCAACAATGCCGTGTATCTGCACTATCTGGAGCACACGCGCCACGCCTTTGTCAAGCGGGAGGGCATCCCCTTTGGCAGCCTCACCAGCGACGGCCTGGTGCCCGTGGTGCGCCGCATGGAAATCGATTACCGCACGCCGCTGCGCACCGGCGACGTGATGCTGAGCCGCCTGTGGATTGAACGCCAGGGGGCACGCTTCGTCTTCCATCAGGACATCTTCAGGAAGGAGGACGGCGCCCCCGTGGTGTGCGCTGTGGTGACCATCGTGTGCATGGAGAAGGACGGACGCATCAACCGTGGCGATGACCTGGCCGGGCGCATCGCCAAATACCTTGACCGACCATGACAACCGGCAGACTCACACCCCTGGGCTACCGCATCGCCTTTGCCAACCTGCAGGGCATGGGCATCGAACTGGCGCGCAAGCTGCTCGACGTCGTGGGCGACGAGGAGCACTTCTTTGCCACGAGCGAGAAGGACCTGCGTGCCCTCACCCACGGGCGCAGCAAGATTTACCGCGACGACTACCGCCAGGAGGTGCTGCAGCGCGCCGCAATCGAGGAGGAGTTTGTGCGTGAACACGGCATCGCCACCACCTACTTTACCGACCAGAACTACCCTCACCGCCTGCTCGAAGCACCCGATGCCCCGGCCATGATCTACACGCTGGGCCACTGTGACCTGGAGAGCCAGCACATCATCAGCATCGTGGGCACGCGACACGCGACGCAGTACGGCACCCGCTTTTGTGACACACTCATCGGTGAGCTGGCACAACGCCTGCCCAACCTGGTGGTGGTGAGCGGACTGGCCTACGGCATCGACATCGCCGCCCATCGCGCCGCCCTCAAGCATGGCGTCAAGACCGTTGCCGTCCTGCCCCGCGGCCTCAACCACATCTACCCTGCCAGCCACCGCAACGACGCCATCGCCATCGCTAAGCACGGCGGCATGCTGCTGACCGACTACACCAGCCAGGACAGCGTGCAGAAGAGCAACTTCCTGGCCCGCAACCGCATCGTGGCGGCACTGAGCGACTGCACGGTGGTTGTGGAGTCGGCAGGCTCGGGAGGAGCGCTGGTCACCGCCTCGCTCGCCATGAGCTACAACCGCGACGTGATGGCTGTCCCCGGCCGTTGCGGCGACGAGTTCTCGACGGGCTGCAACAAGCTCATCGCCACCAACCAGGCCGCCCTCATCACCTGTGCCGACGACCTGCTGGCCGCCATGCGCTGGGAAAGCGCCAGCCCGCAACCCCTGCAGCTGGAACTGTTTCCCGAACTCACCATCGAGGAGCAGGCCGTCGTTGACGTCATCCGCAACCACGGCGAAATCCACCTCAACACGCTCGCCGAGGCCCTGCAACAGCCCGTGTATAAACTCATGAGCGTCCTTGTCGAACTCGACGGCAAACACGTCATCGCCACCCTACCCGGCTGCCGATACACAGTCCTTTAGAAATGAGGAGTTAGGAGTTAGAAATGAGGAGTTAGAAATGAATAGTGAACAGTGAACAGTTAATAGTTAATAGATAATAGATAATAGATATTAGATAATAGATGGGCGGATGCTACCTAGGCATTAGGCTTTAGGTGTTAGGGCGCGGATGCCAACTAAGGACTAAGGACTAGGGACTAGAAACTAAAATTTCTTTTTTTTCGACCAAGAATTTTGATAATTCAAAAGAACATAGTAACTTTGCTTTTTAATTCGCAACAGAGAACCGAATCATTAAATACACAACGATATGAATACTGAAAGAATCCCCGACTCAGAGTTCATCATCAATGATGATGGCTCGGCTTTTCACATCCACGTGAAACCAGAACAGTTGACCGATAACATTATCGTGTGCGGCGACCCCGGCCGCGTGACCATGATTGCATCCCACTTCGACACTAGGGACTGGGAGACCTCCAGCCGCGAGTTCCACGCCATCGGCGGCACCTATCACGGCAAGCCCATCATGGCGCTGTCCCATGGCATCGGCCCCGACAACATCGACATCGTGATGACCGAGCTCGACGGTCTCGCCAACATCGACTTTGAGACCCGTACCCCCAAGCCCGAGCACCGCACGCTGAACATCGTGCGCATCGGCACCTCGGGCGGCCTGCAGCCCTACGTCCCCGTGGGCACCCCCGTCATCGCCTCCAAGGCCATCGGCTTTGACGGCGTCATCAACTACTACGCCGACCGCAACAAGGTGGCCGACCTCGACTTTGAGCAGCAGTTCTGCGACTTCGTGAAGTGGAACAAGCTGCTGGCCCGCCCCTACGTCGTGGACGCCGACCCGTGGCTGGTCGAGAAAATCGGCCGTGACGACATGGTTCGCGGCTATACCATCTCGGCAGTGGGCTTCTACGGTCCCCAGGGACGCCGCGTGCGCCTCGACCTCGCCGAGCCCGAGCTGAACAAACGCATCGAGCAGTTTGAGTACAACGGCGGCAAGATTACCAACTACGAGATGGAGAGCAGCGCCCTGCAGGGCATGGCCCTGATGCTGGGACACCGCGCGATGACCGTCTGCTCCATCATCGCCAACCGCGTTGCCACCGACGTCAACCCCAACTACAAGACCGCCGTCGAGGACCTGGTACGCACCGTCCTTGACCGCCTCACCGAGTAATCCCGCATCAACAGATATGCCAACAAAACATGTCAGGCCTGCCGCTACCATGGCGACAGGCCTGATTAAGTTATCATACCCTATTCACGGGGTTAACGCAGGGCAAATGCCGTGCCGCCCACGCCGATGAGGTCTTGATAGGCAAGCACGCCCTGCTGTGACAGCTCGATGGTGGTGTAGCGACCGTCACGCATGAGCACGTTGACGTGGCTATCGTCCACAAAGGTAAAGAGCTTCACCTCCTGGCCGTTGTTCTCCAGTGACCACGAGTTGTCCTGGGCGTTGAAGTTGAAACGGGTCTCCTGATTGGTCTTCATGTTGGTGATGACATAGCCGTTCTCGTTGCTGGCGACCAGGTATTGCGCATCCTTACCATCAATGACCTTGACGTCGTTCTGGGCCAGGGCGGGGTTGTTGCCCGACCAGAATTCAATGGAGTTCAGGATGAGCAAGTCGGCTGCAAAGCTCAGCTCATAGACGGGCAGAATCCACATCGCAACAAAAACGATCTCATTCACAAATTTGTCTCCCACCTGCTCGTTCCACGATTTCACCTTGTTGAACAATGCGAAACTACCGATACAGGATTGCATCATCATGGATGCTGACAAAGCCACAACGGTGGCTACGATTAAATGTTTCTTTCTCATAATGTCATATATACTATAAAAATTAATTCAAAGTTGTCTTGACGCGCCACGCGGGTCAACGCTTGAAATTCTTCTTGTAATACTCATAGCGGTTCAGAACCTTGACCACATAGTCCACCGGCTCTGTGCCGCGGCAATAGCCGTAGTTGCACACCGAGTCGTTGTAGTATTCGGGATCCATCTCCCACAACATCGCCTGAGCAACGTTATCTTCCCACACGCGGGGATTCAGTTCAAACTTTCTCGCGAGCGCCATCGCATCAGTCACATGGCCCGAACCGGCGTTATAGGCCGCCAGGATGAACTTGATGCGGTCACCGGCAGCCGTGCGTCCCCGCATGACGCCTTCGAGTTCCTTAAGGATCTTGGAGGCCACGCGAATGCTCACCGCCGGGTCACTGAGGGAGTTCTCGGCAGCGCCATGGGCTCGCGCCGTCTTGGGCATCACCTGCATCAGTCCCCTGGCTCCCATCCACGAAGTCGCATTGGGGTCGAAGCCCGACTCCGAGTAGGCGATGGCCGCCAGCAGGCGCCAGTCCCAGCCCATATCCTTGGCATACTGCTTGAACACGTGGTCATAGGGCGAGATACCTCCAGGGGGCGTCACCGCCACAGTGTCCACCTTGACCGAGTCGGGTTTGGGACCGCGGTTCATCTCGAAGTAATGCTTGAGCACCTGCTTGGAGTACTCGCGGGCGTTGCTGCTCGCCGCACAGGTGTTGATGCTGTCGGCCAGCCACTGGTTTTGTCGTGACACCGCCCACGACGAGCGTTGCTCAAAGCCCACCCTGAGGCCGATGTTGATGCTGTCATAGTAGGTGAGGTTCATCTGCGCGATGTCGCTATCCACAATCGTGTAGGAAATCTTGCGCTTCGACACCTTGGAAATCAGTTCGGTAGGCAACGCCGCTTCCCCTTCAACGGCATGGATATTGATGCCGCCGCCCACCTCGTTGTCCAGGTTGCGCAGCCGCGATTCATATTTGGAACCCTTCTCGACAAACACGTCGCGCCCGATGAGTTGCGTCACGTCATAGATCATGTCCTTGCCGCTGTGCTGCACCAGCACCTGATAAGTCTCATTGACCGCCCCGCAGTGCAACACACGCGTCTTGTACTCGGCAGTAACAGGAATCTCACACGCGAGCACATCGACGCGTTTCTTCTTGAGCATATCGAGCAGGTCGGGCATGCTGCGGGCCACCTTGAAGCGCAAGGCGATGCCGCGTGAGCGCGCAAAGTCGCAGATGCGGTCATAGTCATAGCCCATCGTGTCACCCTTGAGGATAAAGAAACCCGTGGGGCTGTAGAGCGTGCCCACGTTGAGGGTGTCGGGAATCTTGTGAGTCTCGACCACCTCATTGCCGCCCGATACGCACGACTCCACGACAAGGAGCAGCAGTGTCAATGCCAGTGTCAGGAGAGCAGAGCACCTCATGCCGTTAACGGATACCGGGCACAATCAACAACAGGTAAATGAGCACGGCAGGAGCCACCAGCAGCAGGCTGTCGATGCGGTCCAGAACGCCGCCATGACCGGGGATGATGCTGCCCGAGTCCTTGACGCCCACCGAACGCTTGATGAGGGATTCCACCAGGTCGCCAAAGGTGGAGAAAACGGCCACGACAACGCTCAGGCCAATCCACGTCGCCAAATCGGGCACCTGGAAAAACTCGTCAAACCAGTAGAAGGAAGCATAGGCGCCCGCAATGCACGCGGCCACGCCGCCGATGACGCCCTCCCACGACTTCTTGGGCGAGATGCGCTCAAACAGGCGGTGCTTTCCAAACAGCATACCGAAGCAATAGGCCCCAGTGTCATACAGCCAGATGAAGATGAACATGCCGAGGAGCAAACGCGGCGCGGTGATGCTCATGATACCGTTGAGCATCGACACCGGCAGCGCCACATAGCCCATCGCCAGGAACGAGCGCTCCAGGCTGCGCAGGGCATTCTGCTTGGGGCGGTAGAGCTGCACGATACAACGCAGCAACAGGTAGGAGGCAATGGGCAACAGCCACAAGGCGCGGGACTGCGACGTCGCGCCCTCATAGTGCAGGTAAAATGCCACAAACACCCCCACACCGCCGAGCATATCAATCACATTGACGAGCCAAGACTGTGTGTCCTCATTCCTCGCCATGCCTATCAGTTCGCTGATTCCCACGACAATAAACAGCGGGAAGACCAGCAAGTACATGACCGGAGAGTTATCCAGCAGCAGGATAGCAGCAACAATCAGCGCGATATAGATGACGCCCGATAATACACGTTGTATCAAGTTAATCATTTCGGTATCATTTATTGTTGGTGCAAAAATACAATTTTATCACGACATGAGCAACAGTAAACCGAAAAAGAGGTTTGAATCAACCAAATAGAGTGGGAACAGCCAGGCCATTAGCCAAGCAAGCCCCCAAGTCTGCCGGGGCATTGACCAGACAAAGCCCCCAAAGCGGCCGGGCCATTGACGAGTCAAAGCCCCCTGCCGTGGTGGCAAGAAGGCTTTGTTTTGTTTTCTTCAACTGATTGGGATGCGAATTCTGTCAATTCAAAATCATCGATTCCAATCCTTTTGGCAAATCTGCGTTATAGCTATAGGCCCGGGCGAACTGCTTGATAAGGCTGATGGTTGACTTCTTCGGACCATTGACTGGTGCCATAACGTCTTTAATTTTTTCAGTGTTAGTAGTAGTCATTTTGTGCATAGGCAAACCAGTTTTAAAATCATTTCAACTTTATAACGCACGATGATAGCCTAATATTATATCCGAGGGATAAATTAAGGTTTTTTTTGAAAAACGGGCTTTGCTGTAATACTATGAAAAGACAGTGATGGCGCGAAACAGTTCCGCGCCATCGCTGCTATTAATCAGAGAGGAAATGGTTTCCTTTAAAAAAATCTCGTAAAAATGGTTGTTGGAGTTGATTAGTTCAAAGCTACCTCTACGTCATCCTTGCCCTCGATGAAGTTGAGCTTGCCTTCCTTTGCGAGCCAACCCAGAGCACAATGCATTTCGTTCACTTTCAGCTTAGTAGCCTTACGCAAATCCTTGAGATTGAGAGCCTTCTGTGCATCGTTAAGGGCGTTCCACACGAGACCAGCCCAAGTTCCAATGTTTTCAGTGTTCATAAAAAAAACCTTTAATAAAACAATCAATAATTAATTTTTTCTCTAAAAAATTCGCGGCAAAGGTAGTGATTTTTTAAAAACTGCCCAAAAAATCATGCAAAAAGTCACAAAAATGCCCCAAAAAGGTCATGCAATCCGTTGCATATTGAGCAATTTGATATCTGGTGTTCGCGTTCAGATGCACCTGCCATCGGGGCACTACAGGGTGCCGCCCAAGAGGCGGTAGAGGTCGAGGGCGTTGGCAAAGTCCTGTTTTCCGCGGTCTCTGATTTCTGAAAAATTGGGAACTGAGAATCAGCGATTTAGCTCGCTGGATTTGCAAAATGGCGTGTCCCGTGCTATATTTGCGCATGTTTTTGCGCAGAAAAAAGA
>Ga0310695_10005900_pt1 | contig 20841 bp, 16 predicted proteins | sample RumenRJG_04DNA_FD_203882 | JGI IMG/M metagenome (GOLD analysis project Ga0310695, IMG submission 203882) | Bovine rumen microbial communities from Lethbridge, Alberta, Canada - RJG_04 (v2) (version 2) | ecosystem: Host-associated > Mammals > Digestive system > Stomach > Rumen | place: Canada...
CCTTCAACTTCGACCAGGACGAGATGATGCGTGCCATCATTAACAACAATAACAAAGAACTCAATGCCGTCCGACGAGCCTTCGAGGCCCTACAACTGGCGGCCTAAATCACTTGCGAAACTTAAATTAGTTATTGTTTCGTTTCTGAGAGCAAAGCTATAATCCTTTTTCAATACAAAAAAGCATATTTTGATATAGTGGACGAAATATGGGGTTTTAAGGATGAAATGCTTACTCTGTGACGGGACGGACAGAAATCTACTTCTTGGCCGATACTTCAGTTTCATCGTCAAGAGCTGGATCTGTATTGGAATAATCTTTCCTGAGCTGACATCTTAGGAATTCTTCCTGCCCGGGTATAATTGTGGTCAACTCCTTCTCCAGATTGATCAAGCGCAAAAATGATATGAAACGACAAGTTTGATGCTGTCAGTGACTAGGGATGGCTCCCGCTTAACTCAAATTAAAAACATTAAACGACAATCCCTATACTAATACTAATGGGCATATCTCTTTATAAGAAAACGTCTTGAGGAACCACATTGCTCTACCCTCAAGACGCTTTCTGAGAAATGGACTAACCTAAGCCAAATGTTGGGCTCGCATTTTCATTCTCTTCTTGAAGTAGTTTTTCATACTTATCAATTTCTTCCTTTAACCTATCCTCACGGGTTTCAGTAACATTTACGCTTATTACTGGACGAACAGAATAGCCAAGATACCGGTGGAAGTCTTCAATACTGTGATCTCCCTTACCGAAGCCCATTCGCCAAGCGCTGAATGGGGTGCCAACACGGAGGGAGGATGACCAATAGTTTCCGATAACTCCATCATCGAGTGGAGTCCCTGAATAAAAATTATAACCCGCGGCTGGAAGGAAGATACTCAGCCCGTTTGAACCTGTCACCTTATAACCTCTTCCTGTCCAGGACCATGTACACTTGGCGTTCAACTCCTCCCATTGAGACTTGGTAGGTATCCTCCACTTGCCGCCCCAATTTGAACGGGCAGCATCGTCGCTCAAGTCTAACTGCTTCTTATTATCTAGCGTTCCACGAGTTCTGTCCGTGTTATACTTACTGAAACGAACATTGTCAAAACTGTCTCCACTTGTCCGGAAATGGTAATTCTCCCAACTATATTTTGATTTTGTACTTGTCTCCCCCCAAGCATAGTAATTTCCATTATCGCCAGGGCTTGATGCACCCACATTACATGTGGCCCACTTCGTACCGGAAGGAAGCCCAAGGTCTACCCACTCATGACCATTGTCAGAACCAGTCCAGGGAGCTGGTTTCTTTACAGTCAACTTACAAGATGCCTCATGCTCGCCACAACTAGCAACAATGGTTGTCGTACCAACTTTCTTGGTCGTAACTTTTCCGGCTTTGGTAACCGTGGCAATCTGCTCGTCGTAGGACTTCCATGTCACAGTCTTGTCTGTAGCGTTATTCGGGGTAACCGTTGCCTTTATTGTAGCACTCTGGCTCTCTTCCAGTTCCAGAGTTGTCTGAGATAACTTGATGCCTGTGACGGCAATTACTGTCACCTCGGGCTGCTTGGCAGGTTCGGGAGTTACAACCGTCTCTACTGTATCTCTTGCTGGAGTGGGAAGCACATTATCCGCAGGACGTTTCTTCCCCAGTATAACGGCCAGAACAATCGCCGAAACGGCGATAATGCCCAACACTGCCCACAACCATATCTTGGTGAATATCTTTCTGTCTTCCTCGTTCTTATTAATCTTCGGTCCTTTTGCGGGTTCCTTCTTAGTAATAACCACCGTTTCGTCATCATCAACTTTCTCCGGGGGCGCATCAAAGAGCTTAAGGAACTCCGCAATGCATTGAGGGCGGTCCTTCCGCTTTGGCTGCATGGACCGCTCTATCACATGCCAAGTCCTATTGGAAACGCCGTCTGGTTTCTCCAAGCCTTCTTCATTTACAATGGATGCCTCCGGGGGAACTTGTCTGCTCACCAAACTATAAAGTGTAGCGCCAAGGGCATAAATATCTGTCGAAGGGCCAAATTGCTTCACATCTCCATCTCTTCCCTGTTCCAGAGGAGCATATCCTTTGCTAATACCTACAGGAGTACTGCTAGTCTGTTCACCAGCTTTGTCGTAGTGCTTGGATATGCCAAAATCAATCAGAACAGCATCTCCCTTAGCATTCAGAAGAATGTTGGACGGCTTTACATCCAAATGAACTGTTTTCCTTTCGTGGATATAGGCCAGAGCATCGGCAACCTGACGGATATACTTTTCTGCTTGCGCCTCCGACAGAGGTCCTTCTTTCTTAACTTTATCGGCCAGAGAACCACCGGTAAGATTCTCCATCACGTAGTAAGCCGTGCCGTTCTCTTCAAACACATCTGTAACGCGCACGATATTGGGATGATCCAGCTCAACTATCGTCTTGGCCTCCTTGACGAATTTCTTTTTGAACTTGTCCACAAGTTCTTTACTGCCGACAGAAGGGACGGACACGTGAGATGTTTCCATATCACGGTTGCAGCAATCCTTCATGAAGAATTCCTTGATGGCGACTTTACGTTCAAACAACGTATGGACTGCCAAATAGGTGATGCCGAAGCCGCCCTGACCCAGCGTACGGACAATCTCGTACTTCCCGCCTTGGAGCTTGGTTCCTGGTTTCAATTGCATAGCATTTCTCAATAATATTTTTTTACAAATTTGATAGGCCGCCTATCACGCCGGCCCGGCAGGCCCGGCAAATGCCAGGGCCTGCGTTATTCTGTGACAGGACGGACAGAGTAGCCGAAGTCCCGGTCGTCGTAGCCCATGACGGTGCTCGGACTGCTGAAACTTATGAGCCAAGCGTAGCACGGTATATCCGTGTAGAGGGAGGACGACCAATAGCCCCCGTAGGAACCCGCGAGGGTCTTAGAACTGCCATTCCGATAGCCCGCGGCAGGAAGGGTGATGCTCTGACCGTTAGGGCCAGTCACCTTGTAACCGCTTCCCGTCCATGACCAATTGCATTTGTCCTTCAACTCCCGACACTGGGCTTCTGTAGGAGTACGCCACCTTCCGCCCCAATTGGCACGGGCAGCATCGTCACTTATGTCGAGCTGCTTCTTATTATCTACCGTCCCACGATTACTATCTGTGTTATACTTGTTGAAACAAACATTGCCACGACTGTCTCCACTCGTCCGGAAACGATAGGTCTCCCAGGTATAATCCGAATCCGACTTCGTACTCGTCTCTCCCCATGCATAATAGTTTCCGTTCCCTTGTGGACTGGATGCGCCCACGTTGCATGTGGCCCACTTTGTCCCGGAAGGAAGACCCAGATCCACCCACTCATGTCCGTTGTCAAAACCGGTCTTGGGAGAACTGACAGCTTGGGTTTGCTGAACGGGTTGTTGCTGAACGGGTTGTTGCTGAACATGCTGGTGAACAGGAGCGGGCTTCTCTTTCACAATCACCTTACACGATGCCTCCTGCTCCCCACAACGGGCAACCACAGTAGCCGTGCCCACCTTCTTGGCCGTGACCTTACCAGACTTGCTAACCGTTACAATCTGCTCGTCGTAGGACTTCCAGGTCACAGTCTTGTCCGTAGCATTGCTCGGTGTAACCATCGCCTTGAGCGTGGCGCTCTGGCCTTCTTCCAACTCTAAAGCAGACTTGGATAACTTAATGCCCGTAACCTGAATAACCGCCGCCTCCGGCAATTTTTCCGGCGCAGGTGGCACGGGATTCACGATCGTATCTTTCGCAGGATCAATGGGTGTCGGTTTTTGTACAGTGCCCTTCTTACCCAACACAATAGCTAGAACAACAGCCACGACGGCAACTGAGGCAAGGGCAATCCACAACCAGGGCTTGGAATGTCTCTTCACGGCTTCGTCGTGCTTGTCAACTTTCAGTTCCTTTGCAGGTTCCTTCTTTTTGAAGACTACTGTTTCGTCATCATCTTTCTTCGGAGCCGAAGCCTCATCGAAGAGTTGCAGGAACTCCGCAATACTCTGTGGACGGTCCTTCCGCTTGGGCTGCATGGCCTTATCAATGACCAACCAGATTCGGTCAGAGACACCTTGCGGCCGGTCCAAACCTTCCTCCACAACAATAGAGGCATCTGGAGGAACCTGCCCGCTGACCAAATGATAAAGCGTTGCACCCAGCGCATAGATATCCGTCGAAGGGCCGAATTGCTTTACGTCCCCGTCCCTTCCCTGTTCCAGTGGGGCATAACCTTTACTGATACCCACCGGCGTGCTGCTGGTCTGCTCGCCTGCTTTGTCGTAGTGCTTGGAGATGCCGAAGTCAATTAATACGGCATCTCCCTTGGCATTCAGCAGGATATTCGACGGCTTGACATCCAGGTGAACCGTATCCCTTCCATGTATGTAGGCTAATGCATCGGCCACCTGGCGAATATACTTTTCTGCCAAGGCTTCGTCTAGAGGGCCATTGTTTTTTACAATGGAAGACAAAGACCCGCCAGGCAGATTATCCATAACATAGTATGCTGTTCCGTTTTCCTCGAACACATCTAGTATCCGAACGATATGGAGGTGGTCCATTTCCGCAATCATCTGGGCTTCACGGATGAACTTAGAACGGAATTTATCAACTAGCTCTCGATTACTCTGAGTCGGAATGCCAACTTGAGAAGACTCGTTATTCCGTTCGCAACAATCCTTCATGAAGAACTCTTTTATGGCCACAGAGCGCTTCAATGCTACTTGTTCGGCAAGGTAGGTAATGCCAAAACCTCCTTGACCTAAGGTTTGCAAGATTTCATACTTGCCACCCTGAAGCTTTGTCCCATGTTTTAGTTGCATCATCATCTTCTTTTTGACAAAACATTGAATAATAAGGTTTATTAGTAGGCTTTCCCCAAAGCCAGATTAAAAGTAGAGGTGAAAGAATAAGGCCCAATAGTGTTCCGAATACAACGAGTACAATATCTAAAATATCTGGGAGATAAGGCTCTAACACTTGAACATATAGGGCAATTACGATGGTGATCAACAACCCAAATACCATTACAATGGCAATCTTATTCCATGGTTTATAAGGGCGAGAATGACCGAATATTTTTTTTGATACAATGGTTTCAATAAATGTTTTTTTTGAATGACTATGGCTATCTGAATTAATACTAAGAGAAGAATCACCAAACAAAGACAAAAATACAGAAATGCTTTGTGGACGAGATTGGCGTTTTGGCTGCATCGCTTGAATAATGATATTCCAGAACTTGTCGGAAACACCATCTGGCTTTTTCAAACCGTTTTCCAGCACAATTGACGCTTCTGGCGGTACTTGTCCACTAAGCAAATAATATAGTGTCGCGCCCAAAGCATAAATGTCTGTCGACGGCTTGAATTGACCCACATCGCCATCTCGTCCCTGTTCCAAAGGTGCATATCCCTTGCTGATGCCAACAGGAGTACTACTTGTCTGCTCTCCGGCTTTATCGTAATGCTTGGAAATGCCGAAGTCAATCAGAACAGCATCGCCCTTGGCATTCAAAAGGATATTGGATGGCTTTACGTCCAGGTGAACCATATTCCTATCATGGACATATGCCAGGGCATCGGCCACCTGACGGATATACTTTTCTGCTTGCGCCTCCGACAGAGGTCCTTCTTTCTTAACTTTATCGGCCAGAGAACCACCGGTAAGATTCTCCATCACGTAGTAAGCCGTGCCGTTCTCTTCAAAGATATCTGTAACGCGCACGATATTGGGATGATCCAGCTCAACTATCGTCTTGGCCTCCTTGACGAATTTCTTTTTGAACTTGTCCACAAGTTCTTTACTGCCGACAGAAGGGACGGACACTTGAGATGTTTCCATATCACGGTTGCAGCAATCCTTCATGAAGAATTCCTTGATGGCGACTTTACGTTCAAACAACGTATGGACTGCCAAATAGGTGATGCCGAAGCCGCCCTGACCCAGCGTACGGACAATCTCGTACTTCCCGCCTTGGAGCTTGGTTCCTGGTTTCAATTGCATAGCATTTCTCAATAATATTTTTTACAAATTTGATGGGCCGCCTATCACGCCGGCCCGGCAGGCCCGGCAAATGCCAGGGCCTGCGTTATTCTGTGACAGGACGGACAGAGTAGCCGTTGTCCCGGCTGCCGTTGATCACGTCGTGGTCCTCACTGCTGAAGTTTATGCTCAATGCGTTGTACGGGCTATCCGAGTAGAGGGAGGACGACCAATAGCCCCCGTAGGAACCCGCGAGGATCGAAGAACTGCCAACCCGACAGCCCGCGGCAGGAAGGGTGATGCTCTGACCGTTAGGGCCAGTCACCTTGTAACCGCTTCCCGTCCATGACCAATTGCATTTGTCCTTCAACTCCTGCCACTGGGCTTCTGTAGGAGTACGCCACCTTCCGCCCCAATTGGCACGAGCAGCGTCATCACCCAAGTCCAAACGAGTCTTCTTGTCAACCGTCCCATGGCTACGGTCTGTATTATATTTGCTGAAATGGACATTCTTATAACTCTTCCCTCTCGTCCGAAAACGATAGGTCTCCCAGGTATAATCCGACTTCGTACTCGTCTCTCCCCATGCATAATAGTTTCCTTTCCCTTGTGGACTGGATGCGCCCACGTTGCATGTGGCCCACTTTGTCCCGGAAGGAAGACCCAGATCCACCCACTCATGTCCGTTGTCAAAACCGGTCTTGGGAGAACTGACAGCTGGGGTTTGCTGAACGGGTTGTTGCTGAACGGGTTGTTGCTGAACAGGTTGTTGCTGAACGGGTTGTTGCTGAACATGCTGGTGAACAGGAGCGGGCTTCTCTTTCACAATCACCTTACACGATGCCTCCTGCTCCCCACAACGGGCAACCACAGTGGCCGTGCCCACCTTCTTGGCCGTGACCTTACCAGACTTGCTAACCGTTACAATCTGCTCGTCGTAGGACTTCCAGGTCACAGTCTTGTCCGTGGCATTATTCGGGGTAACCGTCGCCTTGAGCGTGGTGCTCTGGCCCTCTTCCAATTCCAGAGAGGTCTTGGACAACTTGATGCCCGTTATGCTAATTACCGTCGCCTCAGGCTGCTTGGCAGGCTCGGGAGTTAGAACTGGCTTGATTGTATCTAAGACGGCCATATCTGTCTTCGGCTGAGGAGAAGGGCTTTTCTTGCCCAAAACAATTGCCAAGACTATCACCGCAACGGCAACAACGCCCAGCACTATCCACAACCATGTTTTGGATGGTTGCTTGTCGACGTCTATCGGCTTGTCACTCGGGGAAACTGTGGGTTCCTTCTTTTGGGTTATGACAACTGTCTCGTCAGCATCCTCTTTCACTCGAGATGGAGTTTCATCAAAGAGCTGCAGGAACTCTGCAATACTCTGAGGACGGTCCTTACGTCTGGGCTGCATGGCCCGCTGAATCACATGCCAGGACTGGTCTGACAGGCCTGAAGGGCGCTCGAGGCCATCTTCATTCACCTCCGAAGCACTGGGAGGGGTTTTGCCTGCAACCAAGTAATAGAGAGTAGCCCCCAATGCATAGATATCTGTCGCTGGAGTAAAGGTCTCAATCTCTGCCTGCTGATATTGCTCCAGCGGAGCAAACCCTTTACTAATACCCACAGGGGTACTGCTCGTTTGATTACCTCCCTGATCATAATGCTTGGAAATGCCGAAATCAATGAGGACTGCCTTACCGAAACGGTTCAGAAGGATATTTGAAGGCTTTACGTCAAAATGAAGGCAATTCTGCTCATGCAGATGAGACAAGGCACTTCCTACCTGGGTGATATAATCCCGGGCGGATTTCTCATCCAGGGGGCCATGCTGCTTCACTAAATCGGCCAAAGAGCCCCCGCTCAGGTGCTCCATCACGTAGTAGGCTGTTCCGTTCTCCTCAAACACATCATATATCTTGACAATGTTCGGATGGTCCTGTGAAGCAATCATCCGGGCCTCACGGAGGAATTTTGAGCGGAACTTTTCTACCAATTCCCTGCTACCCTGAGACGAGCCGAGAGTCACATAGCTGGTGTCTGCGTCTCTGTCGCAGTATTCCTTCATAAAAAATTCCTTGATGGCCACCTTACGGCCAAGGGAGACTTGTATGGCTTCATATGTGATCCCGAAGCCTCCCTGGCCCAGCATGCGGACGATTTCGTACTTGCCGCCCTGTAGAATCGTACCTTGTTTCAACTGCATGGCATTAGTGTTAGTTTGTCAAAAATACAAATTATCGGACAATTATTTCTTTCTTTCCCTCTTTATTTTTGCAATAGCTTTTTTGCCGGTAAGGTCTGATGAATCAAGAGATTCACTTTGCTCGCCTTGCATGTTTACGTACACTCCGGGGGCATTGCATATAGTGTTCTGATAGCGCACATATGCTGCTTCAGGAACAAAAACTTTGGTATCATTACTCGCAAAACGAAGAGCAAATACCGTAGAGCCATTATACTTGGCAGTAAGAGGGGGGATCTCCGTCATCAGATAAAGGCACGACAACAGCGGGCAAGAGAAGAATTCCATATATGAGAATTCATGTACAGAGGATGGTAAAGCGACTTCCGTCACCTGGGAACAGCCGGCAAATGCCCCATTCATTATCGATTCTGTTCCGTCTGCCACATCAATTCTTCCTTCCTTAGCATTGGGGCAGGCATACAAGACCTTTCCGTTTTTGGAATACAGAAGTCCATCAGTAGACGAGAACGAAGGGTTATTTGTGTCCACGGTTATGGTCACAAGTGATTTCAGTCGCTTCAGATTGCTGATTTTGCGGATTCTGGCCGGAATATACAACTGTGTTATTTCATTGTTTTCCGGAAACTTTTTGAAATCTACGGACTGCCAGTCACTACCCAGCGAAATATCGGCCAGTGCCGTGCACCCATCAAACACATTGACTCCTAATATGGGTTCTTGAGCAGGGAAAACAACGCCGGTCAAAGAAGTACAACCCTGGAAGACACGGTCTCCAATCATTGTCACCGTAGATGGAATGGACACGCTCGTGAGCTCTTTAGCATCGGCGAAGACTGCGTCGCCGATGGACGTCACCTGATAGGTCGTTTTTTGATATACTACAGATGCCGGAATATCCAAATGGCCTTTCGGCTGCGCTACACGAAGGTCTCCCCAACTGTTCATACGTACCAGTCGTACCTCATGTTTCAATGTATCTATTACCCGAAAGTAAAGATTACCTCCGTTTTTGAGTTTCATGGAAAAATCCTGCCCTGTAAGGGTTGTGGCGGCTACAAACAGGCCGATGAGAATAGTAATTATCTTTTTCATATTGTTGTTGTCGTTATACTATAATCCCTCCAAGAGCGGCTTTACCAACCCGTTTTTGGAGGGATGATATGATATTATTTACTATGCGACATGTGTGTCCGGTAAAAGTTCCGGACGGTTTATATAAAGTTTAACATTTAAAACAAAGTTGGTTCGGTAGAACCATCCCGTTCATTGACAATATTGTAGTTAGGTTTTCCAAAGAGTTTGTCAAGAGGCTTACACTCTGCTAATGAGGCACTTGCGAGTTGTAGCATCTCGTAGATAGGCCTGTTGATACCCATCTTATTCTGCACGATTTCCATCATACAGTAGGCGGTTATTGCGGTGTATATCTGGATCCTCACGGCGTTCTTGGACTCACCCCAGAGCTTTATTATCTTCAAATGCTGCTTCAACCACTTGAAGAGCTCAATCTGCCAACGATTGTGATATAGTTCAGCGACCATCATTGGGCTGATATCCAATGCATTAGTGAAGAATATGAACTTCCTCTTCTGCTCATCGTCCCAGTAGACTATACGTCGGACCTTCTCTGGATACTTCCTTCTGGTGAGTTCGCCGTTCATGTACCCGATTACACCAGAGCTTGCGCTGCAAACACAACATCGCGGAGACTTTCACGGTTGGAAAGCTGTCCATACATAGGACGGCGAGCTGGTTATAGCAGGTGAAGTTCTTGACATACTTGTCGCCATCATACTTCCTCACTAGGTAGTTGAAATGGTTGCGATCAAGGAAGTCTAAAAGCTGTGAGTAGACCAATTTTCCATTACTCATGTGCCATTCTACGTTAGTATGGCAAAGATAATTTCTAATCGGTTGACTCCAAAAACCTTTGTAATTACCTAACTCTCAATATTTTCAAAGAACTTTTATGATTTTTTACCGGACACTAATGTTATAGGGGAATAAAGACAAAGATAACAATGAATCAGGCCAATGGCTTAGAATGCATTGGAATCTCCCGCTAAGAAGGAATGGTAAAGTTTGAACTTGCGGCCGCTCCAACCAATAATAATCTTACTAACATTAATGTAGTTTTTTGTTGCATCAATAGTAGAAGACATAAGACGCTATCGCCGCCCGGTTCCGTGACATCTGGGACATGATCCACTACCTCCACATACCCCGCAAGTCTTCGTATAGTCGGTACCCGTTCCGAACATGTTATCAGTTCGCTTACCAGAGCCATGGCAAGAATCACATTTCCCCAAGCCACCACACGTGAGACACAGGTTTGAACCACTTGAGGATGTGCTCCCGGAAGAAGAAGCTGATGAAGAAGACGTCGAAGAACTAGAATACGAGCTTGAAGAATTATTTGGGACACCTGAACTGGGGAATACAGGCATGGGGGAAGAAAAATCTATATAAGGAGTCGCAGGAGGCACCACACTATATCCTGTGGAATAACCGGCACCTGCTCCGGCAGGATAGGAAGACATACCCATAAGCATACCAGATAAAAAAGCACCACAAGAGGTCGTAGCAAGGCCCAAAAGAAGAAGGCAAATTGGAGTAATAAACTGTTTCATAAGACGTATACTTTTAATTGGTTATCTTCATGTGTGTCCGGTAAAAGTTCCGGACAGTTTATATAAAGTTTAACATTTAAAACAAAGTTGGTTCGGTAGAACCATCCCGTTCATTGACAATATTGTAGTTAGGTTTTCCAAAGAGTTTGTCAAGAGGCTTACACTCTGCTAATGAGGCACTTGCGAGTTGTAGCATCTCGTAGATAGGCCTGTTGATACCCATCTTATTCTGCACGATTTCCATCATACAGTAGGCGGTTATTGCGGTGTATATCTGGATCCTCACGGCGTTCTTGGACTCACCCCAGAGCTTTATTATCTTCAAATGCTGCTTCAACCACTTGAAGAGCTCAATCTGCCAACGATTGTGATATAGTTCAGCGACCATCATTGGGCTGATATCCAATGCATTAGTGAAGAATATGAACTTCCTCTTCTGCTCATCGTCCCAGTAGACTATACGTCGGACCTTCTCTGGATACTTCCTTCTGGTGAGTTCGCCGTTCATGTACCCGATTACACCAGAGCTTGCGCTGCAAACACAACATCGCGGAGACTTTCACGGTTGGAAAGCTGTCCATACATAGGACGGCGAGCTGGTTATAGCAGGTGAAGTTCTTGACATACTTGTCGCCATCATACTTCCTCACCAGGTAGTTGAAATGGTTGCGATCAAGGAAGTCTAAAAGCTGTGAGTAGACCAATTTTCCATTACTCATGTGCCATTCTACGTTAGTATGGCAAAGATAATTTCTAATCGGTTGACTCTAAAAACATTTGTAATTACCTAACTCTCAATATTTTCAAAGAACTTTTATGATTTTTTACCGGACACTAATGACTATGCGAAGTTAGTTGTGTCTGCGTCGTTGGTGTAATCGGGCATGTCATGGTAAAGCTGGTCGTCAATGGTATCGGCACTGTTAATCGCGGCCTGAGCCTCCAGGGCCTGTACCGAAATACCGGAGCCTTCCACGTCAATAGCCTCGCCGTCGTCCACCTGGCCGTTGTCATTCACGTCGATAAGCACGGTATCCACTTCTCCGTCACCATCCGTGTCGGCAAATAAACTGGAATGTTCGTCAATCGTACCATAGCCCACACTCACCTCGACACCGTCCTCGGTTTCCATGTGGTCTACGCCGACGATGTGGACATCCACCTCGCCCTCATCGTCTACAGGGTCTGCGCCGTCGACGTTGTTCTGTCCGGATACTTCTTCAATGACAGGCTCGTCCTTGGCGGGGGTGTAGGGTTCGCGGGGAACCTGGGACATAATAAGCTGGCTGTGCTCTGCACGCTCTTCGGCGCTCATTTCCTGCCACTCGGGATCATCGGCACGATAGGTGCCATACACGTTGCCGTGCCATACGAATGCTCCGCCGGGGCCGACTTCGGCGCGGGCTGCCGCGAAGGCTTCGCTGAAGCTCATGTCGTCGTTAACGGAATGAGCGACCTTCACAACCTCTACTTCGTCATTCTGCACCGGTTCCTCTTCGGGCTGGGGTTCAGGAGAGGCAATAGCTTCTTCTACGCCAAGGGTACCCATAGATCCAATCAGGATGCCAGGGACTCCGCCTACCAGCACACTATGCCAGAAGGGAGACAACTTAGCTTCCTTGGACTCAGTCTTGGGAGTCTCTGCGGCTGGAGTGGACTTCACTTCGGTCTCATCAATGATAGGATTGTTCTGCGTTTTCATAATCTTTGTGTTTTATAAGTTATTGTTTCGTTTCTGAAAGCAAAGCTATAATCCTTTTTCAATACAAAAAAGCATATTTTGATATAGTGGACGAAATATGGGGTTTTAAGGATGAAATGCTTACTCTGTGACGGGACGGATGGAGTTGCCCATTTCCCGCCAATCATCGTCGTTATCGATGAACCCCCCAGAATTGAAGCACGTGCAATATGCCGATTGGGGGTAATCTGTGTTGAGGGATGACGACCAATATGTCCCGCTAAAGCCCTCATTGAGCACATCCTTATCTCCTCTAAAGCCTGCTGCAGGAAGTGCAATACTCTGACCGTTCGGGCCGGTTATCTTGCAACCGCGCCATGTCCATGACCACGTACACATGGCCTTTAACTCCTCCCACTGAGACTTGGTAGGGGTTCTCCACTTGCCACCCCAATTGGTATGCGCAGCATCATCGCTCAGGTCCAAACGAGTCTTGTTGTCTGGGTTATCGCTACCTGGCCAATAGTCAGATTTGTCAGATGGGACATATTTTGAGAAAAGCCCATATTTTCCTTTGTCTTTGTCTTTGCCTTTGTCTTTGCCTTTGACAACGACATGGTATTTCAAGGTTCCCAGACTATATTCCTTCTTCGTACTTGTTTCACCCCAAGCGTAGTAATTACCATAATCGCTCGGACTAGATGCACCCACGTTACATGTAGCCCACTTCGTTCCAGACGGAAGACCTAAGTCTACCCACTCATGGCCGTTGTCATAACCCTTGGTTGGCTTCGGTTTCGGCTTCTCTTTAACCGTGACGTTGCACGAAGCCTTGACATCGCCACAACGGGCAACAATAGTTGCAGAGCCGGCCTTCTCTGCGGACACCATGCCAGACTGAGATACCGAAACGACCAAATAATTGGAAGATTCCCAAACCACAGTTTGCTCTGGGGCGTTATTAGGTATAACGGAACAACTTAGCATCTTCGTATCACCAACCTCCAACTCTAACATCGACTTTGAGATCTTGATTTCCGTCACTTTTATAATTGTCGGTTTTTCCTTAACTGTAACCTTACAGGATACCTCCTGCTCTCCGCAACGGGCAACAATGGTTGTCGTACCAACTTTCTTGGTCGTAACTTTTCCGGCTTTAGTAACCGTGGCTATCTGCTCGTCGTAAGACTTCCATGTCACGGTCTTGTCCGTAGCATTGGCCGGAGTAACCGTTGCCTTGAGCGTGGTGCTCTGCCCCTCTTCCAATTCCAGAGAGGTCTTAGATAGCTTGACGCCCGTTACTTTAATTATTGATATTTCAAGCTGCTTAACGGGTTCCGGAGTTACATCCGTCTCAACAATATCTTTTACAGGTGCGGAAGGCACATCCTCAGCAGGACGTTTCTTGCCATATACTATAGCCAAGACAATCACCGCAACGGCAAAAACGCCCAACACTGTCCACAACCATGTCTTGGATGGTTTCTTTTCGTCATCATCGTGCTTGTCAATATTCGGCTTCTTTATGGGTTCCTTCTTAGTAATAACCACCGTTTCGTCATCATCAACTTTCTCCGGGGGCGCATCAAAGAGCTTAAGGAACTCCGCAATGCATTGAGGGCGGTCCTTCCGCTTTGGCTGCATGGCCTTATCAATGACCAACCAGATTCGGTCAGATACACCTTGCGGCCGGTCCAAACCTTCCTCCACAACAATAGAGGCATCTGGAGGAACCTGCCCGCTGACCAAATGATAAAGCGTTGCACCCAGCGCATAGATATCCGTCGAAGGGCCGAACTGACTCACATCGCCATCCCGCCCCTGCTCCATTGGAGCATATCCCTTACTGATGCCGACAGGGGTGCTGCTCGTCTGTTCGCCAGCATTATCGTAGTGTTTGGAAATGCCGAAGTCAATCAGTACGGCTTCGCCCTTAGCGTTCAAAAGGATATTGGACGGCTTTACGTCCAGGTGAACAGTGTTTCTTTCATGGATGTAAGCCAGGGCATCGGCCACCTGGCGGATGTACCTTTCGGCCTGTGCTTCCGACAATGGTCCTTCTTTCTTCACCTTATCGGCCAATGATCCGCCGGGAAGGTTTTCCATCACGTAGTAAGCCGTGCCGTTCTCTTCAAACACATCCGTAACACGCACGATATGGGGATAGTCCAACTCAAAAATTGTCTTGGCCTCCTTGATGAATTTCTTTTTGAACTTGTCCACAAGTTCTTTACTGCCGACAGAAGGGACGGACACGTGAGATGTTTCCATATCACGGTTGCAGCAATCCTTCATGAAGAATTCCTTGATGGCGACTTTACGTTCAAACAACGTATGGACTGCCAAATAGGTGATGCCGAAGCCGCCCTGACCCAGCGTACGGACAATCTCGTACTTCCCGCCTTGGAGCTTGGTTCCTGGTTTCAATTGCATAGCATTTCTCAATAATATTTTTTTACAAATTTGATAGGCCGCCTATCACGCCGGCCCGGCAGGCCCGGCAAATGCCAGGGCCTGCGTTATTCTGTGACAGGACGGACAGAGTGGCCTCTGTACCGGTCGCTGCTGCCCATGATGTGCTCCTCACTGTTGAAGCTTTTGAGCCAAACGTAGTCAAAGTTGAGGGAGGACGACCAATAGCCCCCGTAGGAACCCGCTTCGATCGGAGAACTGTCAAACCGACAACAGCCCGCGGCAGGAAGGGTGATGCTCTGACCGTTAGGGCCAGTCACCTTATAACCGCTTCCCGTCCAAGACCAGGTGCATTTGGTTTCCAACTCTTCCCACTGGGTTTTGGTTGGAATGCGCCACCTTCCGCCCCAATTGGCACGGGCAGCATCGTCACTTATGTCGAGCTGCTTCTTATTATCTACCGTCCCATGGCTACTGTCTATATTATATTTGCTGAAAAAGACATTCTCAGAACTGTCCCCACTCGTCCGGAAACGATAGGTCTCGCAGGTATAATCCGACTTCGTACTCGTCTCTCCCCATGCATAATAGTTTCCGTTCCCTTGTGGACTGGATGCGCCCACGTTGCATGTGGCCCACTTTGTCCCGGAAGGAAGACCCAGATCCACCCACTCATGACCGTTATCATAACCGGCCGGAGCGGGCTTCTCTTTCACAATCACCTTACACGATGCCTCCTGCTCCCCACAACGGGCAACCACAGTGGCCGTGCCCACCTTCTTGGCCGTGACCTTACCAGACTTGCTAACCGTTACAATCTGCTCGTCGTAGGACTTCCAGGTCACAGTCTTGTCCGTAGCATTGCTCGGTGTAACCATCGCCTTGAGCGTGGCGCTCTGGCCTTCTTCCAACTCTAAAGCAGACTTGGATAACTTAATGCCCGTAACCTGAATAACCGCCGCCTCCGGCAATTTTTCCGGCGCAGGTGGCACGGGATTCACGATCGTATCTTTCGCAGGATCAATGGGTGTCGGTTTTTGTACAGTGCCCTTCTTACCCAACACAATAGCTAGAACAACAGCCACGACGGCAACTGAGGCAAGGGCAATCCACAACCAGGGCTTGGAATGTCTCTTCACGGCTTCGTCGTGCTTGTCAACTTTCAGTTCCTTTGCAGGTTCCTTCTTTTTGAAGACTACTGTTTCGTCATCATCTTTCTTCGGAGCCGAAGCCTCATCGAAGAGTTGCAGGAACTCCGCAATACTCTGTGGACGGTCCTTCCGCTTGGGCTGCATGGCCTTATCAATGACCAACCAGATTCGGTCAGAGACACCTTGCGGCCGGTCCAAACCTTCCTCCACAACAATAGAGGCATCTGGAGGAACCTGCCCGCTGACCAAATGATAAAGCGTTGCACCCAGCGCATAGATGTCCGTAGAGGGCTTGAACTGGCTTACATCCCCATCTCGTCCCTGTTCCAAGGGAGCATATCCCTTGCTGATGCCTATAGGTGTGCTGCTGGTTTGTTCTCCGGCTTTGTCGTAGTGCTTGGAGATGCCGAAGTCAATCAGTACGGCTTCGCCCTTAGCGTTCAAAAGGATATTGGACGGCTTTACGTCCAGGTGAACAGTGTTTCTTTCATGGATGTAAGCCAGGGCATCGGCCACCTGGCGGATGTACTTTTCGGCCTGTGCTTCCGACAGGGGACCTTCTTTCTTCACCTTATCGGCCAAGGAGCCGCCGGGCAGGTTCTCCATTACATAATACGCCGTGCCATTCTCCTCAAAAACATCGTGAATCTTCACAATGTGAGGATTATCCAAGCCCGCAATCATCTGGGCTTCACGGAGGAACTTGTCGCGAAACTTTCTCACCAGTTCCCGCTGGCTGCCAGTTCCCACCGAAACGTGGCTTGTGGAAAGATCCCGCTCACAGCAATCCTTCATGAAGAACTCTTTGACCGCCACTTCACGGTGCAAGAGCACCTGCTCTGCCCTGTATGTAATGCCGAAGCCGCCCTGACCCAGCATACTCACTATGCGATATTTCCCGTTCTGCAGTTCAGAACCTGCTTGTAAATCATTGTTTTCCATCTTCGCTAATCTTAGTGTCTATAGAAGAAAAAGGCAATAACGGCAAGAAGAAGTGCCAGAACGATGACGCCCCACCAGTACCGCTTCGGCGTTTTCAAAGGAGCAGCTGATTTTGTTTCGTCAGCCAGTTCAGGTGATATGGGCTCTGCTTTGCTTTCCGAATCAGGTAAAACGTGAATAATGTATGCGGAATGATTGTCGCGGTTTTCTTTGGTAGCGCCAATAAATATCTCTTTTTTCCGTTTCATGGAGTCCTTCGCAGAAAGGATATTCACAATCTGTTCGTCATCCATATTCTCAAGCATACCGTCGCTGCACATATATATGAAGTCTCCCGGCAAGACATCTGTAAGATTGACACATTCGGCCTTGGTCCGTCTTTCCTGATTAGGCTGCATGGCCCGTGTAATCACATTCTTTTGAGAGGAAGATCTGGCCTCTTCGGGAGTAAGTTCACCCAGTTCCACCAGCTCGTTCACTAACGAATGATCCCTGGTAACAAAAAGGACTTTGTGCTCCGAAGGACGTATATGGTAAACACGGCTGTCGCCGATATGTGCCACAAAGCAACCGCCCTCATGAAATTTGACAAAGGTGAGGGTGGTTCCCATCTTCTTTTCGTCATTCGTATCTTTTTTATCCAGAGCATCGTAAGCCGCATCGAGGGCCGATATAAAATCCTGCTCTTCGAAATAACCGTCTTCACGAGGATGCGTAAGTATATATTTGCCGATGCTCTCGCAAACGGTTTGAGAAGCAACTTCGCCGGCGGCATGACCACCCATGCCGTCACAGAGAATGAACAAGTCCCCGCCAGGTGCTATTTCAGAGAATGGAGGATACAAATTATCTTCCTGATTGGCCCGTTGGCCTAACTCGTGTATTGAGATGGCTTCTAATTTATATTTCATACCGATAATTCCGTTGCATCATTCAAAACAAAACCTATATATTTGAGCGAAGTCTCGCCGAGTTTGAGAATATCCCCGTGCTTAAGGCCCACCTTATCTCCACTCTCAAGTAATGCACCGTTAATCAGTGTCTCGTTTTGATTCTTCGCATTGCTGGCATAGACGTGATATCTTCCGTCGCGACCTTTAATCACATCAAGAAGCAGATGTTCCCGGCTCATGAATCTATCATCGGTAACAATGGCGATATCGGCCTTGGGAGGAGAGTTTATGGGCTTGCGCCCCACAAGATTCCGGCCTTCGTTAAGGGAATACTCCCTGCCGCTTGAGATATCAAGAAGATGGCCCGGCGTTCCTTTTTCCAGCCTCTCTATCTGGGTGCTGTCGTCCAAATTCTCCCTGGGAATCACCCGTTTGAAATCCTTAAAACGGTTCTTTGTCTTACAGTTGGGACAAGTTACGTTCTTCTCGTAATTGGCCGGATTGTCCTGAGCTTCCAGGATGGCGCTGCACTGAGGGCACTTTATTCTTATTATTTCCATAATTACCAAATCATTACGGGCATGTTATCACTGAAATTTCCCCACATTACGGGATGCTGCCTGTCGTTGGACAGTTCCCTGACGCTTTTACTTACCGCCTTATAAAGCTCTTTCGCCGTTATCGTGCGGTCACGGTTGGTATCGGCTCCTCCTTTGAGAGCACGTACGAGACATGCGGCAAACAAACCGTTTTTCATATCTTTCCTTTCTATGGAGTACTCATTGGAACGGGACGAGAGGAACAGCATGACATTCTGTTTGGAATGACTGGCGGAATGTCCGTTCTCACGGATATCTCCGGAGAAACAGGCATCGGCAAAAATCATCTTGTTCTTTGCCCTGCATGATGAAAGAAGTTTGCGAATTTCGTCATATGAAATAAATTCGTCATATGCGACAAAGCCTCCCTGATAACCGTGACCGGAAAAGAAGAAAATAGCAATATCATCCGGCTTGGCCTTGGAAAAGTGATTCCTTGCCTTGGTCAGGATATTTCTCTTGCTTGCATTTTCATTGGTGAGTAGAACCGATTTAGCCCTGCCGTTCTGCAAAAACAGCCGATGAACGGCTCCGGCATCCCTGGCCGGAAGAAGCAGGTCGTTTTGTTTGCCGGGGTAATCTGCGACTCCGGCAGAAAACAGATAGATGTCCTGTGCTCCCGCAATGAGCGGAAAACAAAGGATAAACAAAAAAATGACTGAACGTTTCATAATGGTTGCTTTTTGTTTCCGGGTCAAAGGTATCATTGTCCGGTTTAGGAAAAAAGCATTCCCACGTTTATTATACGAAAAGGCAGGGTTTAAGGACGAAATGCCTCACTCCTTGAATTTAGTCCTACAATAAGGACAGCTTCTGTTCTTAAGAATTTCTTTATATGAAGTCGCCCCCAAAAAATGCTTACACATGGGATTGGGGCATACGTAAGTCTCGCGATAACGCTCTTCCATTTCTTTCATCTTCTTTGGATTACTCTCGGCCGAACGGGCTCTGAAAACAAAAAAGAAAACCATGCCCCCGGCGGCAACCATGCCCAGAATGATACGTGGAAGCGTGCTTTGCCATACCAGCATGACCAGCATAGATATGGTGGATATGATACCTGGTACCATGCTGGCCGCATTCATTTTCCCCATCCATATCTGCATGTCCATCTTCTCCTTCTGATAATTCTCATAGATCTCTTTCAAATGACCTATCGAATATACCTGTTTGCCGGAAAGGCCCTTAAGAATGGCATCTAAATCCAGTTTATACCTGGTGGGGCCCAGTTCTATAGTATCGTTTATGCTTACACCTTTCTTCCGTTTGCAGTCCACCCCGTTGATGTACATGAAATTGTTATCCGTGATATCCTCCACAACCATCCGGGATTCTTCGTCTATAGTAACGCGGACATGCTTCCTGCTTACGCCTTTTGGAACGCTCCCCGGGGTTCCGAAAAAGGCCGGCTGGCCATTCTGATAAACTGCTAAGCGAGGTTTCTCTGCACCTGCTTCACGCCCGATAATCAATTCAATCATTTTCCTCTACTTATTATAAGGAGAAATAATATCTTTCAACGCTTTCAGGGCCACCTTGGAAATTGACAGTTTGTGACAGAAAGAACGCTGGTCGCTTAATACCAATTCCTGTTTGAGTGTATTGATATCGTACACGAAAGCCAGATTCAGGATATACTTCTTGCCAATCCGGGCGAATGTGCCAGGGGCATCTTTGAAACGAATGGCCAGGAGTTCCTCCATTCTACCAAGATTAATTCCGACAAGATTAAATAGACCGTTCATAGAGAAGATTCGAGTGTAATTCCCGTCTGCTTCAAAATAAACGACAGAAGCTAAGTCAACCCGTAATAGTTCATCGCGGGAATTGAAGAAAATGTACTTGGTCTTAGTGGCCATATTTATTTGATTGAATACCTTCAAACGCTAAAGGTACTTTATTTTTTTCTAATGCCAAAAACTTTTTCCGATTCTAACCGGACAGAGCAAAAAACTTGGGGCAGACTGATAAAATAATTCTTGCCAGGCTGTACGGGCCGCTGGGATAGGATAATCTCAGTATTATGACGCCTGACAAACCAACTGGATACGGCGGTTTCTCGGCCATGAGCAAATAATCTTTTCATGTCATGAATGAAAACTGCCTGTTTTGGCTACAAGACAAGCACCCGTGTTTGTTGTAGAGGCGCAGGAGGTGAATTCTAATTAGAAGTGCAACACACTTCAAAAGTCAAAATAAAATAAAAGAAAGCAAACAACCACATAATATCAATAGTTCGTTAATTTTATAGATTTTACGCCACGGCGCGGACGCCGTAGAATAAGAGTTCTTTGAAATCAGTGTTATTTAATCGCAAGTTCGCGTGTTTCGCGGACATTGCAATAAATCGATC
>Ga0310695_10005902_pt1 | contig 20838 bp, 11 predicted proteins | sample RumenRJG_04DNA_FD_203882 | JGI IMG/M metagenome (GOLD analysis project Ga0310695, IMG submission 203882) | Bovine rumen microbial communities from Lethbridge, Alberta, Canada - RJG_04 (v2) (version 2) | ecosystem: Host-associated > Mammals > Digestive system > Stomach > Rumen | place: Canada...
CAGGACAATGATGAGCAGCTGCTGCACTCCCCACACGAGCCATGAGAAGGCCGATGCCTGTGCGTCGTAGGGTGTTGATGGCGGGAACGCTCCCACGCCATAGAGCGATAGCCCGAAGATGATGGCAAACTGCCATGGCCCGAGTCCTCCGTTGCTGGGGACGGCCATTCCGATGGAGCTGAGCACAAAGAGCACCAGCACGGGCAGCACACCCAGCTCGGCCGTGAAAGTGAAAGCCTTGCTTGCGATGTAGAGCTGCATGAAATAGCATCCCCAGATGAGCAGTGTGTAGATGAGGAACATCCACTTTCCGTCCATGTGTGCAATGGCAGCCAGTCCCTGCCACAGGTCGCGGACAATGCCTCGCAACCGGGCGACGACCTTGTTCTGCGATGTGCTGCGGTAGAGCCAGACCAGCGCAGCCAGTCCCAGTATGCCCACGGCCACCAGTGCCCACATGGTCCATGACGCGGCACTCTGTCCCTTGTCGCTTGCGGCAAAGAACATCCTGAACTTGTCCTGTGCCAGGAAGAAGGTAACGACAGTGAGTGCCAGCACGGTAACTGTGTCGCTCAGTCGGTCGCCCACCATCGACCCCAGCACAGTGGCAAAGGGTGCCTTCTGGCGCTGAGCGATGTAGCCCGTTCGCCACACCTCGCCCAGTCGTGGGAACAGTAGGTTGACAAAGTAGGTCCCGAAGATGCTGTTGACCAGCACCCACAGCGGTGCGTCGATGTTGATGGCTCGCAGCTGCAGCCTCCACCGCAATGCGCGGAACACATGGCTGAGAATGCTCACCACAATCACTGGAATGAACCACCAGTAGTTGACATCCTGGCTCAGACTTGTCTTGATGGCCTCTAGGTCGACATTCTTATAGAGGAACCAGGCAAGCCCCACGCTGATGGCGATGGGGATACCATATTTGAAGAGTTTCGAAATGATATCTTTCATTGCTATGAGTTTTTGTGGGCGCAAAGATAGTACTTTTTTAATTAAGAATTAAGAATTAAGATCGCTTTTTGGCCTGCGGCCGCTGTTTGGGCCTTCGGCCCGCTATTGGCATTTGGCTAAAATCAAAAGCCAAGGCTTTTAAAAGGCTTATAGCTAACAACTAAAAACTAAAAACTAAAAAAACGTTGGCATTTCGCTCGACTTTTCGTAACGTTGGCTTCGCCCAAGTTACTTTGGTCTCGGGAATGCTCAAAAATAAATTTTTGGCATTTCGCTCGACTTTTCGTAACTTTGCACGTTAAACCGAATGATACGCCGAATTATTATGCAAGTACGTGCCAAAAAATCACTGGGTCAGCACTTTCTGACCGACCTGAGCATCGCCGAGCGCATCGCTGCCACGCTCGATGACTACCGCCACCAGCCCACCCTTGAGGTTGGGCCTGGCATGGGTGTGCTCACCGAGTTCTTGCTCGAGCGTGGGCATGACTTGACAGTAGTTGAGCTCGATCAGGAGAGCGTGCGCTACTTGCAGCTGAACTTCCCTCAGCTCGATGGTCGTATTCTGGCCGAGGATTTCCTGAAACTCGACTTGCATCAGGTCTATGGCGAGGGTACGTTCAACATCATCGGCAACTATCCTTATAACATCTCGTCGCAAATTTTCTTCAAGGTGCTTGACTACAAGGACCAAGTGACCTGTTGTAGTGGCATGCTTCAGCGTGAGGTGGCGCAGCGCATCGCAGCCGGTCCCGGCAGCAAGACCTATGGCATCTTGTCGGTGTTGTTGCAGGCGTGGTATGACATCGATTATCTGTTCACCGTCGACGAGCATGTGTTCAATCCGCCTCCCAAGGTCAAGTCGGGTGTCATCCGGCTGGTGCGCAACAACGTCACCGACCTGGGTTGTGACGAGCGGCTGCTGAAGACCGTGGTCAAGACCTCCTTCGGTCAGCGGCGAAAGACGTTGCGCAACTCGCTTCGTGGGCTTCTGCCCAAAGGTTGCCCCGTGCTCGAGCGCGCGATATTCGGTCAGCGACCCGAGCAACTGAGTGTGAGCCAATTTATCGACTTGACCAACCTTGTGGCCGACCACAACGCAATCTACCAGCAAAGCGATCTTAATTCTTAATTGCTACTTAACTCCTTAAACTACCGAAAAGTAGCTACTCCCGAAAGTTAAATTACAGAAGGTAATGAAAGAACTGAACGAACAACATATCGAGCGCCTTGAAGAGCTCATTGAGCAGAAGGACCGCGAGCAGGTGATGCAGCTGATTGCTGACCTGCATCCTGCCGACATCGCCGAGATAGTGAGTGACCTTGACGCCGAGCAGGCGCTGTTCATCATGTTGCTGCTCGATGACGAGACAGCTGCCGATGTGCTTGTCGAGCTCGATGAGGACGAGCGTGCCGACTTGCTTGAGCTGATGCCCAACGAGGAGATTGCCAAGCAACTCGAGCAGATGAATGCCGACGATGCCGTTGATGTGATCCAGGAGCTGGACAAGGAGGACCAGGAGGATGTGATCAAGCACATCGACGACGTTGAGCAGGCTGGTGACATCGTGGACCTGATGCAGTATGACGAGGACACTGCCGGTGGTCACATGAGCACTGAGATGATTGTGGTCAACGAGAACCTGTCGATGCCCGACTGCATCAAGGCGATGCGCGAACAGGCCGAGGACATGGATGAGATCTACAACATCTATGTTGTTGACGACGATCATCGTCTGCGTGGCATCTTCCCGCTCAAGACCACCATCACCAACCCCAGCGCAAGCAAGATTAAGCATGTGATGGAGCCTGACCCCATCAGTGTCAAGACCGACACGCCCATTGAGGACGTGGCGCTTGACTTTGAGAAGTATGACCTGGTGGCGATGCCTGTGGTGGACGGCATCGGACGGTTGGTGGGCCGCATCACTGTCGACGACATCATCGACCAGGTGCGCGAGCAGAGCGAGCGTGACTATCAGTTGGCTTCGGGTATCTCGGCAGATGTGGAGACCGACGACAATATCTTCGCTCAGGTCAAGGCTCGTCTGCCGTGGTTGCTCATCGGTCTGGCTGGTGGCATCGCCAATGCCTTTATTCTGGACGGAGGCAATAGCACCGAGGTCGACCTGCTGCAGATTCTGCCTGGCATGGCGCTATTCATCCCCTTGATTGGTGGCACGGGCGGTAACGTGGGCACGCAGTCGAGTGCTATCGTGGTTCAAGGCTTGGCCAACGGCAGCCTGGACATCCGTCATGCCGGCAAGCACTTGTTCAAGGAGTGTGGTGTGGCCATGCTCAATGCACTGATCATCTCGGCCTGCCTGTTTGCCTACAACTGTTTTTTCCCAGCCGATGACGATCCTGTCAAGGCTCGCGTCACGACCATGGCTGTGACCCTGTCGCTGTTCGGCGTGATCATGTTTGCATCGGTGTTTGGTTCGTTGGTTCCCATCATCCTCGAGAAGCTCAAGATTGACCCAGCCATCGCCACCGGCCCCTTTGTGACGGTGACCAACGACATCGTTGGCATGATCATCTACATGGCCGTGAGCACATGGCTCATCACCACGTTCACCACTCTGCTGGGGTAGTTTGGTTGTCCGAACCGTTGTCCAGTGAAGTGGGGCCCTTGGGTTGAGTGACCGAAAAGTAGTAAACTTACACAACAACAGCATATCGAACTGCAATGAACAAAGTAATTATTATCGGTTGCGGTGGTGTCGGCACCGTGTGTGCGCACAAGTGCGCCCAGAACCCCGACGTTTTCCATGAGATAGTGATTGCCTCGCGCAATCGTGCCAAGTGCGACGCCGTGGCCAAGGCCATCGGCGCCCCAAACATCACGACCGACCAGGTGGATGCCGACGAGGTCGACCAGCTTGTGGCACTGTTTGAGCGTCACCAGCCCAACTTGGTGATCAACCTGGCGTTACCCTATCAAGACCTGACGATCATGGAGGCTTGCCTGCGTTGTGGCGTGAACTACCTGGACACAGCCAACTATGAGCCTCGCGACGAGGCGCACTTTGAGTACAGCTGGCAGTGGGCCTACCGCGAGCGTTTCGAGCAGGCAGGTTTGACCGCCATCCTGGGTTGCGGCTTTGACCCGGGTGTGACGAGCATCTACACGGCTCGCGCCGCCAAGCACCACTTCCAGGAGATTCACTACCTCGACATTGTGGACTGCAATGCGGGCGACCACGGCAAGGCCTTCGCCACCAACTTCAACCCCGAGATCAACATCCGTGAGATCACGCAGAAGGGTCTGTACTGGCAAGACGGGCAGTGGGTGGAGACCGAGCCACTGGAGATTCATCAGCCTCTGACCTATCCGGGCATTGGTCCACGTGAGAGCTACCTGTTGCACCACGAGGAGATCGAGTCGCTTGTCATCAACTATCCGACCATCAAGCGTGCTCGGTTCTGGATGACCTTCGGTGAGCAGTATCTGAAACACTTGGATGTGATTCAGAACATCGGTATGAGCCGCATCGACGAGGTGGAGTATGAGGCTCCCCTGGCCGATGGCAGTGGCACCGCCCGCGTCAAGATTGTGCCCTTGCAGTTCCTCAAGGCCGTATTGCCCAATCCGCAAGACTTGGGCGAGAACTATCAGGGCCAGACGTCAATCGGTTGTCGCATCAGCGGCATCGGCAAGGACGGCAAGCCGCTCACCTATTATATCTACAACAACTGCGACCACCATGCAGCCTATGAGGAGACAGGCATGCAGGCCGTGAGCTACACGACGGGTGTACCCGCCATGACTGGCGCCATGATGTTCCTCAAGGGTTTGTGGGTCAAGCCTGGTGTGCACAATGTCGAGGAGTTTGATCCCGACCCGTTCCTGGACGAGGTGGCCAAGCAAGGCCTGCCCTGGCATGAGCAGTTCAACATCGACCTAGAACTGTAAATTAAACTCGGGTGCTCAATCATTGAGCACCCGAGTTGCTTTTGGCCGCTTTTTTGGGGCTTAGAAGACCAGTGCGAAGTTGTCGACCCACAGTGTCATGCCCACTGTTCCGACGTAGGCAGTTCCGCATCCACTGCTAGCCATGAGCAGCATGTGTGTGGGTTTGGCATTAGCGTCGGCCCACTTCTCCTCGGGGCACTTGACCATCTTGCCCTTGCTGTTGCGTGCATAGTAGGACTTTTCGCCATTGATCAGGCCCATGTAGCTCTGATAGCCAGCGTGATGTGTGATGTCGCCATACCAGATGGGAATGCGGTGGCCTGTGACCCAGTTGGTCGAGTGTCCAAAGCGCTGGCGCCCCGTGCCTACGCGCTCGGCGTGTAGGTGTCCCTTGCTGTCTTCCCAACGCCTTTGCAAGATGATGAACACCTCGGCATAGTCGCGTCCTCGAATGGTCTTTTTGGCTCCGAATCCGCTGCTGTATGTTCGGTCGCCGGCAGGTGCGTTGAGCTTGTAGTCAAATTGCAGGTACTTGGGCCGCTGCGTGTAGGGTATTCCCATCTCCATCTTGCTGTAGGGATTCTTAGTGCTCGACAGTGGCTCCATCATCTGTCCGAGGAAGATGGATCCGCTGACCAGCACATCCATGTTGATGATACCCACAGCCTTGACGTGCTCGAGTGTGGTGGTGAGCTTAGCGCACTTGCCACTGCCGTGTGTGTCAGGGAAGACCGCATTGCTGGTCTTGACCACCCCCATGACCTTGGCGTAGACGTTGCTCGACCCCCATGGCGACCCTCCGAGGTTGGTGTATGCCTTAGCTCCGTTGATGGTCTGTGTCGGACCGATTTCATAGACGTGCTTGGTCTGTCCTCCGATGATGCCACTCTCCTTGATGACTCGTGTCACCCAGTGGTCCATGTTGCCATACTTGATGGGCACAACCTTCTGTGCCGTTGCTTGCTGTCCTGCCATGAGTGCCATGGCTGCAGCGATGATGATGAATCTTTTCATACGATATTTTGAACTGTTAACTATAAACTATTTGCGTGCCGCTTCGGCTAGCAGGCGGTGGCCGATGCGGCAGTAGATGCACTTGCGCGGTTCGCAGTAGGCCTTGCGCAATTGTATGAGCGCTTGTGATGTGAGTGCGTCGTCGCATCGCAATCCAGCATGGACAAACTGTGCGACGATGGCATTGTTCTCGGGTTTGAGCGACTCGAGCAGTTCTATTGCCCTGTCGGTCATGAGATAGTCTCCCGTGAGTGAGCCATAGGCATAGTAGAGCGGTGCTACCAGGTTGATGAGCACAATGTCGATGCTGGCGTTAGACAGTGCCCGCGTAGCGGTGGGTGCTTCTTTTCCCAGCGTGTAGTGTCGCTCCCAATATCCTGTGAGCTCTACCTGGAAGAGCTGTCTGAGTTGTTTCTCGCCCTGTGCCTCGAGGATGCTGTGCATGAGGTTGAAGCCGTCGTGCACATAGTGTGCCAGCAGTGCGATGCGCCTGTGTGGAAAAGCCTGTGGTCGTATGCGGAACATTTTCCACGCTTCAGGTTCCATGGGCTTGAGCGAGAACTTGTTGGCCAGGAAAGCATATTCTCGTGTGAGCTGCTCGACATATTTGTCTGAGTTGGCCTTGTTGGCGTCAAGCAGTCCCGCCTGTCCCAGCAACAGCGCCTCGAGTTGGAGGATAGAGTCGCTGTGTTTGTGCAGTAGCCTGAGCGGAGTGCGTCGTGCCAGGCGTTCGAGTGCGTCGCTGTTGAGTCCGAATCCCAGTGTCCTTGCCAGCATGACATAGCACACATCCTCCCAGCTTCCGGCAAAGCTGTCTCGCAGCGTTGCAATCCTGTCGACCTTGCTGTGTAGTCGCTCAAATGCCAATGCCTGTATCCACTCGGTGACCACGATGGCTGGCACGCTAGGCAGTTGCGATGCACAGGGCAGTACAGTTCGGTCATTGACCAACTGTTGCAGCCTCTCGGCAAATCGTGGCGAGCAGTCGAGCACCACTTGTGGTATGCGCTCGCCGTTGGTGCGATAGACAGGTGCATCATCCAGTTGTACGACATGGAGGATGACACTGTCGTAAGCCGTGTCGGTGTCGTGTCGATGTCGCCGCCAGTCGGTGGCACGGACATGTATTTCGACATTTCCCACCCACACTTGTCCGTCAATCTCGACCTTGGCGTTGAAGAAGTCTGGTCCTGCGTCGGTGTTGAGCAGTCCAGGGTCAAGCACTCGCACACGGCGTCCGTCATTGGTCACCATGTCCTCGTTTCGCCATAGCCTGTGTTGCCACACATATTGCAAGATTTGCTCCATAGTTTTGCGCCTTGGATGTTGTTTAGGTGGGTTCTATAAATTGCAAAATGTTATGTTTTGTTTCGGTCCTATTGTTTCGTCTTGTTGGCATGTTTTTTACCAATAGCTTGACCTGTAGCCCGCTATAGTGTCGCGCAGATTGGCAAAATATCTGCTCGACAGCCCGAATCAACCAGACTCGAACAATTAATAGATCTCACCTTTAGACTCGCTCGGGTGGCGGTGGTTTACACCGCCTGGCGAAAAACGGTGCGAAAGTACACAATTTTCGTCAAATGGATGTTGTTTGGTGCCTAAAAGAGCACAAAAAGGGGCGTTTATGACGTTTTTTTGAAAATTTTCGGCAAAAAATTTGGTCAGTTCAAAAAGTCGTTGTAATTTTGCACCCGCAAAACAAAACATGGTACCTTAGCTCAGCGGTAGAGCAGTGGACTGAAAATCCGCGTGTCCCTGGTTCGATTCCCGGAGGTACCACTTCACCATACCTGGCTCTTTTGAGGCCAGGTTTTTTTGTAATAGGTAAGTATTTCAAGTTTTTGAGTTCAAAAACTTGAGGAGTAGGGAGTAGGGAGTAGAGATTAGGGGGTAGAGAGTAGATCTCTTCAAAATTTGGCAGTGGTATCGGCATGCCGTGTCCCTACCGCCACCATCATGTAACGGCTTTACTACCTTACTACACTACTACATCACTACTTTAGAAAGTTAAATATAAAAATAAATAAGGTATGAAAAGAATGTTATCAATTGCGATGGCCATATCGGCCATCGTGCTGGCTCAGGGTAGTGAACTGGGCGACACCGTCAAGGTGATCAACAATGCCAAGCAGGTGGTTATCACCGAGAAGCGTGGCGACATCCGTATGCGTGTCAATGGCTTGCAGAACGATGACGACTACAACTATGAGTATCGTGTCAAGCAAGATGCCGATGGGACGGTTACGGCCACTCAGACCGAGAACACGAACGTGACATTTGGTCACCCGTTCAAGCGTTGTGACCCCGACCGCACCGACTCGCACTTCGAACTGTTCTTGAGCGACGTGTATGTTGGTTGGGGCCATACCGGAGTCAATGCAGCCGCCCAGCCCTATATCCGCCAGCACACCTACGAGGCCGGTATCCTCAATCTGATTGGTGCCGGTTACAACTTCAACCGCAATCGTTCGCGCGTGTCATTGGGTGTGGGATTCAACTGGGCATTCTATTGCATGAAGAGCCCCTATCTGTGGGGCAAGAGCGATGATGGCCATGTGGGCGTAAGCGACCTCAGTGAGTTGGGCGAGTTCAAGGGGCGTCACTCCAACCTGGTGATGCGTTCGCTGCAGTTTCCGCTGATGTTCAACCAGCGCATCGCCCAGCACGTCAACTTGGCGGTGGCCGGTGTGATGAACTGGAACTACTATGCCAACTTGGAAAACCGCTTCAGTATCGAAAAGACCGACTTTAAAACCTCGACCCATGGGTTGCACCAGCGCAAGGTGTCGTTTGATGTGGTCGCGATTGCCAGTTTCAAGAGTCTGGGTGTGTACTTCCGCTATGCGCCGCAGTCGGTGTTCAATTGCGGCTACTGTCCCGAGCTGAAGAACCGCTGGAACCTGGGTCTGATTATCCATGGCTTCTAAAGTCATTGCTTGGTCAGTGAAATGCCCAAGAATAGGGGTAAAATCACAAAAAACGATAAAAAAGAACTTCATTTTGTGGATATTGCTTTGATTGTGTGACTTTTTTTCTACTTTTGCGCATTATCTGAAGCAACTAAAAACATTACCATTACCTATGAAGAAATTTCTAGTTTTAGCCAGTGGCCTATTGCTCACGTGGTGTGCAGCAATGGCCGTACCAGCCAAGCCTGGTTTTGTCACCTATACCCAGAGCGACGGCACGCAAATCACCGTCCAGCTGATGGGCGATGAGTTCTTCCACTACTTTGTCACACAAGATGGTCTGCCCGTCGACCGTGACGACCGTGGTGACTTCCGCTATGTGACTCAGAACGGTATGAGCCAGGTGATGGCGCACAATCAGAGCGGCCGCACCGCCGCCGAGCTGAGCTTCATTGCCCAGCAGACAACTCGCATGCAGGCCATCGAGACTCCGCAGCACAAGGCTCGTCGCACAGCAGCCCGCGCCCCTCGCAAGGTGGGCCAGACGCAGGTGCCCACGATGGGCAGCCCTCGCGTGCCCATCCTGCTAGTGCAATACACCGACAAGCTGATGTCCAACACAGTAGAGCAGTTTGAGGCCCACTACAAGACCGGCGCCAAGAGTGTGCTGCAGTACTTCACCGACCAGTCAAACGGCAAGTATACTCCGCAATATGACATCTATGGCATCTATGACTTGCCTAGCTCGCGCTCGACCTATGGAGCCAACGACAGCCAGGGCAACGACAAGGGTGTGGCCCTGATGGTGTGCGACGCCATCGACAAGGCTGGCGACGACATCGACTGGAGCCAGTATGACAACGACGGCGACGGCGAGGCCGACGTGTGCATCGTGGTCTATGCTGGTCCGGGCGAGGCGCAGGGTGCCTCGCGCAGCACCATCTGGCCCTGTCAGTGGGACCTGGCTTCGGGCCAGGAATGGAACGATGGTACGGGCCCGCGCAATCGCAATGGTGTGGTCATCAACCGCTTTGCCGTGTTCAACGAGACAGTTGGTTCGAGTGATAGTGGTACGACGATGGACGGCATCGGCACCTTCTGCCACGAGTTCTCGCACTGCCTGGGTCTTCCCGACTTCTACTGCACGACCTACGCCAGCGGTCGCTACGGCATGGGTGGCTGGAGCCTGATGAACTCGGGTTGCTACAACGGCGGCTCGGTGAGTGGTGACACGCCCATCGGCTACAGCGCCTATGAGAAGAACTTCATGGACTGGATTGACTATATCGAGCCCGTTCCCAACACCCACTACACCCTGCCCGTGTTCAATGCCAAGAGCCTTGAGAGCGACCAAGCCATCAAGGTAGTGAGCGATCTGAACGAGAACGAGTACTTCATCCTCGAGAACCGCCGCAAGCAAGGCTGGGACCAGTATATCGCCGACGAGGGTGTGCTGATCACGCACTTCACCTATGTGCCCAGTCGTTGGGAGGCCAACACGGTCAATAATGAGATCTTGCAATTGGCTACCATTATCCCTGCCGATAACACATCTAGCGATTACTCTGAAAATGCCGATCTCTACGGCGAGACCAAGCACGAGTTTACGCCCAACAGCACCCCGGCCATGCGGTTGAACATGCAGGCCAATGGTTCGCTGGCTTCGTCGACAGGCGGTGCTGGTACGCTCGACAAGCCGGTCACAGAGATTGTGCTCAACAGCGATGGCAGCGCTTCGTTGTGGTATATCAAGGCAGATTTGCATGTTTCGCCCGATGAACTCGCGCTTCGTGCCCCCAAGGGCAAGTCGCGCACGGCCACCTTTGAGGTCACCGGCAAGGGGCTGTCACAGGACTTGGAACTCACGCTCAATGATCCCGCCGGCGTGTTCAGCCTCGACAAGGCAGCCATCACCCCAGCCGAGGTAATGGAGGGTGCTCTTGTCACAGTCACCTTCGCCCCGCAGGAGATGGGCAACTATAGCGGTACTATCACGCTGGCTTGCGAGGGCGTTGAGCCCCTGACCGTGGCTTTGACAGGTGAGGGTCTCATCGAGTCGGAGACTCCGGTGATGCATCCTGCCGACACAGCCTATGTGACCCAGACCTCGTTCCGTGCCGATTGGACCGATGAGAGCCCGGTCGAGAACGTCAAGAGCTACACGCTCTATGTCGACTATGTCAAACCCATCGTTGGTCCGCAATTGCTTGAGGATGCCGACTTCTCGTCGCTGACCGAGCAGACCGAGACCTACTGGTGGTGGACCACCCTGCGCAACGTTGCCGAGGAGGCCAGCAACTTCCTGCCTCAAGGTTGGGGCTGCGGCAGCACACTCTATGTCACCGATGGTGCCATCATCGCAGGCAGCAACCTCACCACTCGCTCCTATGAGCTGCCTGAGGGCTACGACAAGATTTCGGTTGTGGTCAATGCCCAGTCCTACAACTCTAGCCAGTATGGGGCATCGACCATGCAGCTCTTGACTGCCAGTGGCAAGACCTCTGACCAGGTGACCACTACCGACGCCATGAGTGAGTACACCCTGATGGTGGATGCCTCGTCGACCGAGTCACTGACCTTTACCGTCACCAACTATCCCCAGATTTCGAGCATCAAGGTCTATGCCGGCGATGTTAATGTCCAGGCCGATGCACCACTGCTGGCAGTGGTTGAGACTGGCGATGAGCTGACTCGCGTCATCGAGGGTATCACCGACACCCACTATGTGGTCGACAGTCTGCTGGCCGGTGGCACGTTCACCTACAAGGTCGAGGCCATCTATGTCAACGACAGCCGCAGCGACATGAGCAACGTTGAGACTGTGGTCCTGCTTGCACCTCCTGCTCTGCGTGGCGACGTCAATGGCGACGGCTCAGTCGACATCAGCGACGTCAACATCCTCATCGACATCATGCTGGGCAAGGACAATGCTGATGCCTATGATGGCCGCGCCTATGTGACCGATGGCGACCAGACGGTGGACATCGCTGATGTCAATGCCGTGATCGACATCATGCTGGGCAAGCGTTAATCAATGCACAATGCACAATTCATAATGAATAATGCATAATGCATAATGCACAATGCCAGCCTGGCTGCGTTCTTTTAAATCGCTTCGCGAGTACTTCGTGGTTGAGCAGATAATAAAAGAAAACAACTTAAACAACTAAAACAATTTATAATAATAAAGAATTAAGATTGAGTAAGTTGTTTGAGTTGTTTTTTTAATTCTTAATTAAAAACGCTGCCTGGCGGCTAAACCCCAGCCTGGCTTCCGCCACCGGGTTGCAAAAACGCGATTAGCGTTGTGCCTCCTCGAGGTCGATGTGTCAAGTTCAGACGCGCAGAGCATGATGATGCTTTGCGCGTCTGCTTTTTAGATATCAGGTTTCGTTATATTTGTTAAGGTTGCTTCTAGTGCTATCCAACTTTTTGCGTATTTTTGCATCCAATTTCTGTTAACTAGCCTTCTAAACCATAAAATAGGATAAAGCAGATGTTTAAGAAACTATTGATTATCAGCGCGATGCTGGTATTTGTTGTTGTGGCTGGGGCAGCCCCGGTCACTCGTGAACAGGCTCAGCGGCATGCTGCAGAGTTTGTGCTGCAGCAGCAAGGTGCGTCAGGCGCGCTGCGTGTGGGTGCCCAAACTCCCGCCATGCAGGCTGTGGCCGACATGGGCTACTACTATGTGTTCAATGTGGGTCAGGACAATGGTTTTGTCATTGTCTCGGGCGATGACCGCACCACGCCCATCCTAGGCTACTCGACCGAAGGGCACTTCGATGCCACCTGTGTGCCGAGCAACATGCAGTGGATGTTGGACAGCTACGCTGAGCAGCTCAAGGAGCTCGCCACGCTGACCGATGCCGATGCCGCCAGCCGTCTGGCCGCCCCGCGTCGCACAGCAACGGTCAACACGCGCAACTCCATTGCTCCGCTCATCACCAGCAAGTGGGACCAGGCAACTCCCTATTGGAACAAGTGTCCACAGTTCATGATTTCGGACAACGAGGAGGACGGCTATGAGTTGGCCTACACCGGCTGTGTGGCCACCGCCATGGCGCAGATCATGAACTTCTACAAGCAGCCCGCTCAGACGCTTGCCGAGATACCGTCTTATAGCTTCACCTATGGCGACGGCAACTACAACTACGCCACCCAGACGATGGACGCGCTGCCCGTGACCACGCTTGACTGGAGTCACATGCGCGACACCTACACCGGTGCCGAAGACCAGGTCTACACCGACGCTGTGGCCAACCTCATGCTGGCAGCGGGTTGTTCGGTCAAGATGCAGTATGGCACGTCGGCGTCTGGAGCCTATACCGACGACATCCCCAAGGGGTTCACCTACTTTGGCTATGGCTCGAAGATTGCTTTCCGCAACGACTACACGCAGCAGTCGTGGGACGACCTGGTGTACAGTGAGCTGGCCGCCGGCCGCCCGATGATTTATAACGGCACAGCCGGTAGTGGTGGCGGTCACTCGTTTGTGTGCGATGGTTTTGAGGCTGGCGACTACTTCCACATCAACTGGGGTTGGGGTGGCATGGGCAACGGCTACTTCCAGCTTGCCATCATGAACCCCAGTGCCAGTGGCATCGGTGGCTCGTCGAGCAGCGAGGGCTACAACATGAAGCAGAACATCATCTATAACATCATCCCTGGTACCGCCACGCCCAGCGGCAGCTCGAGCGGTGACGATGAGACCGAGGAGCCTGCGTTGACTGCCACAAACATCAGCGGCCCGTCGGGATGGGATCGAAACAATGTTTCAGACCCATTCAAGATTCACAAGAGCAAGTTTGTCAAGGTGAGCTACTCCGACCACTCGGGCACGGGCAAGAAGTTCAAGGTCGCATTGGGGTTGTATAATCCCGCCGATGGCACCTACACGGTGCTTCCCAACTCAGCATCAAACATTTATATGATAGTAACCACGTCGGCATTGGGCGAAACCACTCAGTTTGGTCAGGGTATTGAGCAAAACGCATCAAATATCATCAAGTTTGGTGCCGGTTTGACGGGTACCTATCACTTGGTGGGCATGTATCAAGTGCAGGGTTCCAGCGAGTGGAAACTGATGAAAGAAAGCGATCGCTACTATCTTGAAGTCAATATGAGCAACACTTATTGCCAAGCTGCTACTCACCCATATATTGATCTCACTGTCACTGGCTGGGAATTCACCGGTGGTGAGAAGGTGGGCGTGAAAGAGCAGGTGCATGCCACCATCAAGAATAACAGTGTGGACCGCTACTTCGGCGACCTCTATCTGGACTTTGGTGGGCAACAGTTGGATGAGTATTCGGCCTACACCTCGGTTATTCAAGCTGAGATACCGGCTGGAGAAGAGAAGACGGTCACTTTTAACATCACTCCAGCGAGTGCAGGTACCAAGACCACTCGTGTCATGCTGGTTGACCCCTATGGTCAATTCCAGAATTTGTCGGCAGCGGGCAGTGTGACCATAGCCGAGGGTGGTGGCGACTTCAGCACGTCAGACCTTTCGGTGGTCATCAAGGCCGAGAATGCTGCTACCGAGGCCGTTGCCGGCGAGTCGCCGGTGCATGGCATCATCTATGACAGCCACGCCCGCTTCAGTGCTGCCATCACCAATCACAATACCACCGAGGAGTATAACAAGTATATCCTTGCCCCGCTGTTTATTGTCGACCAGAACCACAAGGGCTCGATGGTGACCTATCAGCAGCTCACCATCTCGCTGCAGCCAGGCGAGACCAAGACCTACTACTTCGACTTCGACAACCTGGCATACGGGTCGACCTATGCCATGAACATCTATGCCCGCAACAGTGTGCCGATGGACGAGGATGCCTCGCACGTCGACAACATCGTCAAGAAGGGCGAGTCGGTCTACTACGACATCCGGCCAGGCATCGTGGTGTGGGATGCCGATGGGCATCGCAGCGGCTATGAGCCCGTCGAGGGCTTTGCTGTGCCGGCCGATGCTGCCGCAGTGAGCCTGGAGAACCTGTCGTTGAACAGCATCACGCCCAATGCCAATCCCAACGCAATCTATATCCTGGGTGAGAATGCCAATGTGCCTTCGAGTTTGAGTGGCAAGAACGTAGTCAAGGGCAAGAAGGCTAGTGAGATTGTGCTCGAGGACGGCTATCCCTACCTGGTGCCGCAGACAGTGGTTGCCGACCGAGTGACCTACCGGCGCACCTTCACCCAGTCGCGCACGGCCAACGAGCGTGCGGCCTGGAGCACGATGGTGCTGCCGTTTGCCGCCACGACGGTGCAGATTGACGGCCGCACACCGGTGGCCGGCACCGACTACTGGGTGTACAACTTCCCACGCGAGGAGGATGGTGTGGTGACCTTCGACGCGGTGAGCCAGGTGGAGGCCAACGTGCCCTATCTGGTGGCTGTGGCCACCGACCGCGACATGACGGGCAAGGTGATGACATGGAGCGCGCAGAACGTGACGCTCAAGGCCGAGCCAATCGCCTACACCAGCGGCAAGAACTACTTGCTGGCCGGCACCTACTGCCCGCTGAGCGAGACCGACTGCTATGTGATGGACGCGCAAGGCTCGCAGTTTGTCTATAGCGCATCGGCCCAGTCGGTGGCTCCGTTCCGTGCGCGCTTCAAGGCGATGCAGACGGTGAGTGACAATGGCGTGATTTTGTGTCCCGGTCTGTCGACGACACTGCCCAGTATCACCTTGGCCGAGTTGTTGAAGTCGGGTGACACCCTGAATGAGTATATCATCACCGACTTGACAGCCGTCGATGAGGTGGGTGGCCTGCTGATGTGCAAGGATGCCAATGGATGTGTCGATGATGAGCGTGATGTGATGAGCGCTGGGTGGACCGACTATATGGAGATATCGGGTTATGGCTCGGCCGAAGATTATGACCAGAGCCACTGGGTGGCCTTGTCGCTGCCCGAGAAGTCGGTGCCCAGCAGCCTGCTGAACAGTCGTCTGAGCGGTGTGCAGGGTCGCTTGACCGACACGACCAATCCAGTGATTGAGGTGAGTGAGCTGCCCAAGGTCATTGAGAAGTTGAACGGCCAGTTCAAGGTCAATACTTACATTCCCTGTAGCTTTGCCGGTACCCAAGAGAGCCCGGTCAACGGCAAGACTTACTTTTTTGTCCAGCCCAAGCCGATGGAGCTGTGTTACGTTGATTTGGCTATGTGGGATGCAACGAGCCAGATGTTTATCACTGTCCCTAGAGACGGTCACACGAACACAGCGGGTCTGAGTGGTGTGTTTGCCTACGATCCAAGCTATGTCGACACCAAGAGTTCGGATGCATTGGTTGATAAGGCCATCTATCAGCTGAGCGGTGTGGTACATGTTGAGGAGAGCTCGTCGCAGGCACCTGGTCGTGCCCGTGTGGCTGGTGACGCTTCGAGCTATGTGTTCTATCCCACACTGATCAACGTGTCGGAAAGAGTCATCACCGGCATCGGTGATGTTGATGTCGATGATGCTGCCAGTGTGGTGGATGTGAAATATGTCAACCCGATGGGTCAGGTGTCGAGCCGTCCGTTCGACGGGCTGAACATCGTGGTGACGCGCTACAGCGACGGCAGGTCGACAACCTGCAAGGTTGTTCGCTGAGCTCAACCAGGCAGGATATTGCACACAGATTGCTGCGCGCTTTGCGCTTGCCCTTCGGGCTCCCGTTCGGTCGCGAGCACTTCGTGGTTATCACAGATTTGGAAAGATAATATTATTCTGTGTATTCAGTGTTCATTGTCAGCTGCCTCTATTGTCCCCCAAAACTCCCCCTGATGGGGGAGTGAAAAGTGGCGTGTCGAGTGGAGTGCCAAAAGTTTTTTTGGCATTTCGCTCGACTTTTCGTAACTTCGCACCTTAAATCAGAGAAAACCTACTTTATCATCAAATGGACCTATGAAGAAAATCATTGCCTCGCTATTGCTTGTGCTGGCCACATGGTGGGCAGCGATGGCCGTGCCGGCCAAACCGGGAAACTACACCTTCACGCAGTCGGACGGGACGCAAATCACTGTCCAGAAGGTGGGTGACGAGTTTTTTCACCTCTACATCACACAAGATGGCTTGCCTGTCGACATGGACGAGCGTGGCGACCTGCACTATGTGACCCCGCAAGGTGTGAGCAGCGTTCTGGCGCATGACCCAAGTGGACGCACGGCCGACGAGTTGAGCTTTATCGCCTCGATGCCGAGCGTGGCGTCGCCAGCCGACCTTGAGCCTGCTGGAGCACGTGCCAAGCGCGCCGTAGCTCGCTCGCCGCGCAAGGTGGGGCAGACGCAGGTGCCCACCATGGGCAGCCCGCGTGTGCCCATCATCCTGGTGCAGTACACCGACAAGCAGATGGTCAACACGGTCGAGCAGTTTGAGGCTCACTACAAGACCGACCCCAAGAGTGTGCTGCAGTACTTCACCGACCAGTCCAATGGGAAGTACACGCCACAGTATGACATCTATGGCATCTATGACCTGCCCAGCTCACGTGCCACCTACGGCGGCAACGACAGTCGTGGCAACGACTGTGGTGTGGCCCTGATGGTGTGCGACGCCATCGACAAGGCTGGCGACGACATCGATTGGAGCCAGTATGACAACGACGGCGACGGCGAGGCCGACGTGTGCATTGTCGTGTATGCCGGAGTGGGCGAGGCTCAGTCGAGTGTGCGCGAGGCTGTGTGGCCTTGCCAGTGGTCGCTGAGTGCCGGCCAGTATTATGGCGACGGCACAGGCGCTCGGCACCGCAATGGCGTGACAGTTGACCGCTTTGCGGTGTTCAACGAGACCTATGGCTCGAGCGACAATGGCACCGTGCTGGATGGCATCGGGGTGTTCTGCCATGAGTTCTCGCACTGCCTGGGTCTGCCGGACTTCTACTGCACGACCTATGCCAGCGGTCGTCCGGGCATGGGTGGCTGGAGCCTGATGAACAGCGGTTGCTACAATGGTGGTGCCATCTCGGGCGACACGCCCATCGGCTATAGCGCCTATGAGAAGAACTTCATGGACTGGATTGACTATATCGAGCCCGAGGAGGACACCCACTACACGCTGCCGGTGTTCAATGCCAAGAGCCTTGAGAGCGACCAGGCCATCAAGATTGTGAGTGACCTGAACGAGAATGAGTACTTCATCCTCGAGAACCGTCGCAAGCAGGGTTGGGACCAGTATATCGCCGACGAGGGCGTGCTGATCACGCACTTCACCTATGTCCCCGACCGCTGGGAGTCAAATACTGTCAACAACGAGGTGCTGCAGCTGGCCACCGTCATGGCAGCTGACAACAACTTCGGCGGCAACAGCGAGTCGACCGACCTCTTCGGTCAGACCAATCATGCGTTCACCTCGACCAGCAAGCCTGCCATGAAGCTGAACATGCGTGCTAATGGTTCGCTGGCATCGTCGACCGGTGGTGCTGGCACGCTCGACAAGCCTGTGACCGATATTGTGCTCAACAGCGACGGCACAGCCTCGTTGTGGTATGTCAAGGCGCCAGATCCCGAGTTGATAGTGCCTCGCACCAGCTTGACGCTCAGTGCGCAAGCAGGTAAGACTGAGACCACCACGCTAAACATTCAGGGCATAGCCTTGCCCAACAATGTGCTGCTCACCCTCAATGACGAGGCAGGTGTGTTCAGCATCGACAAGAGCGAGATGACGGCCACCGAGGCGCAAGCTGGCCAGTTGGTGACCATCACCTTCTCTCCGCAGGCAGTGACCAGCTACAGTGCCAGCATCACGGTGGCATGCCAGGGTGTCGATACGGTGACAGTGTCGCTGACAGGGCAGGGGCGCATCGTCACGGAGACTCCTGTGATGCTTGCCGCCGACCCGTCATGGGTCACTGCCACGTCGTTCCGTGCCGACTGGACCGATGCCACACCAGTGGCGAATGTCAAGAGCTATAACCTCTATGCCTACTATGTCCGTCGGGCCGACCTGACCGAGTTGCCTCAGTTGGTTGATTTCGGGGATCTGAGTGCCGTGACCAATGGTGGCTCAGTGCCGATGTTGAAAGATTTGGGTGGTGCTGCGGCCAGCGAATACTTGCCCGTGGGCTGGGCGGCAACAAGTCCGTTCTATGTCACTAATGGCGCTATCCTGCTGGGCGACTCGCTCACCACCGACACCTATGAGGTGCCTGTCAAGAAGGACAAAATCTCGGTCGTAGTCTCAGGTCGCTCTTACAACACCAATACCTATGGTCGTGCCACTCTCGAGGTCACTGCCACAGGTAGCGAGGCTCGACAGACACAGACCTTTGGTTCGATCATATCGAGCTATACCTATGTTCTTGATGCCAGTCCTGTCGAGTCGTTGGTGCTCAAGGGTACCAACTATCCATCGATATCGAGCATCTGCATCTATGCTGGCGACATCACAGCCGACGCACAAGCTCCACTGCTGGCAGTGGTAGAGCAGGGCGATGAGTGGGACCGCGTCATCGAGGGCATCACCGACACGCACTATGTGGTCGAGAACCTGGTGGCCGGTGGCAGCTATCGCTACAAGGTCGAGACTGTCTATGTCGACGACACGCGTTCGGTGATGAGCAATGTGCAGTTTGTGACGTTGCTTGGCGCCCGTGGCGATGTGAATGCCGATGGCATGGTCGACATCAGCGACGTCAACATCCTCATCGACATCATGCTGGGCAAAAGCCTCACCCCCGGCCCCTCTCCGGAGGGAGAGGGGAGGTGTGATGTGACAGGCGATGGCGTGGTGGACATCGCCGATGTCAATGCCGTGATCGACATCATGCTGGGCAAGCATTAACCAATGCACAATGCACAATTCATAATGTATAATGCATAATGCATAATGCCAGCCTGGCTGCATTCTTTTAAATCGCTTCGCGAGCCCTTCGTGGTTGAGCAGATAATAAAAGAAAACAACTTAAACAACTAAAACAATTTATAATAATAAAGAATTAAGATTGAGTAAGTTGTTTGAGTTGTTTTTTTAATTCTTAATACATTACCTTTTGTCGAGGCGGACGGCGCGGGAGCGCCGTCCCTACAATCGCCAGGCTTTGGTCACTTCGACACGTGCCATGGCGCGTCCCTACCGCCACTACAGGAAGTCCCCCTCTTCAGGGGGGATTTAGGGGGGATTATCCCTTTAGGGGGCTAGGGGGACCATAGGGATGCCGTCCCTACACCGCCAGTATGTATCATTCAGTGTGTTCTGTGTGAGATTATGCGTCCTGGCGGTAGGGACGGGCAATCTGAAATTTGTCAGGCCAAATTTTGCCGGTTGTTGAGGAATGACTATATTTGCAGTCTAAAAACGTGAATTTGTTTATGCGAATGTTGTTGCTCTTGATAAGCGTTTGCGCTCTGCTGCTGGCCGGGTGCCGGCAGCAGCAGGCCGACCTGCCGCGCCTGGTGGAGCTGGACTCGCTCATCGCCGTGTCGCCCGACAGCGCCGCCGCGCTGCTCGAGGCCATCCCCGCCGACTCGTTGCCCACCGCCGCCGACTGCGCCTACCGTGCCCTGCTGCTGACCCAGGCCAAGTACAAGGCCGACATTGAATAATCTCGGTTGCACTCGGCAATTGATGCAAGCATCATTGCGCTCGTTGGCACGAGATTTCACGCCTACCGCCTCGACACCATCAACCTGGCGGTTGACTACTATGCAGACGGTCACGACAAGGACAAGCGCACCCGCTCGCTGCTCTACAAGGGCTGCGTGATGGCGGTGATGCGGTTGAAAGAGTTTTATGAAGACAACGTGGACGCTCATTCACTGGCATTTTGAGCGATTTCGCAAGGCGTAAAAAATGAATTTTACACTTTTTAACGATTTTAATTTGTCTTAAAATTTTTTATTGTTGAAAAAAGGTATATCTTTGCGATGTTAACTTCAATCCGTGATTGATGAAGATCACAAATCGACTGAAAACACTGAAGGATCGATTCTCTTATAAGCAGAAAATCGGTCTTATCGTCTGTGCCGGCATTCTGGTGGGCTTGGGTGGATTGTTCATGTATCTGCTCAGGGCGCACACCTATATCGCCGATGATCCGTCGGCATGCGTCAATT
>Ga0310695_10005905_pt1 | contig 20825 bp, 14 predicted proteins | sample RumenRJG_04DNA_FD_203882 | JGI IMG/M metagenome (GOLD analysis project Ga0310695, IMG submission 203882) | Bovine rumen microbial communities from Lethbridge, Alberta, Canada - RJG_04 (v2) (version 2) | ecosystem: Host-associated > Mammals > Digestive system > Stomach > Rumen | place: Canada...
TGTGGTTTGCCCACACCCCCAAAACCCAAACACCCAAATCCCCAATCCCCAATCCCCAATCCCCATATTTCATTTTAAAAAAAATAATAAAAATATATTAAATGTAAAATAATAATTTAAAATTTAAAATAAATAAAATTTTAAGGATAAACAATAAAAATCCAAATAAACACATAATATAAAAGAAATTTATTAAATTTAATAATAATAAATTCCATTTTCCACACAAAAATATATTAATAATTCCAACAATTATATTGAAAGATTAAATAAAATAATATAATTTTATTGAATTAAAAATATAAATAAAATAAAAATTTAAATTGTTATTTTCTATAAAAAATTATATTAATAAAATTTTATTATTCATTTAAAAATATTATAATGCATTTTTTATTTGATATGAAAAAATAATTTATTACATTACTTTTATAAAATTGAAAATTCTGATATCCATTTTTATTAATAAATAATTTTTATAAATTTTATTCCTCAATCCCAATATATCATTTAATAATAATTTTTTTTAAATTATAATATACACTACAAAAATATTTTTAAATTTTATTTACAAAAGAGAATTACCTAAATAATATTTTTTAAAATTTTCCCTAAAAAATATTACAACTACAATTTGCCTTTGCATGAGTATTATTATCATCTTTTTTATCAGCCACATAATAAAATCTAGTTTCAGAAATATCTTCATTTAATTTTTTATAACTCTCGACGTCAATTATAGTATAAACTGGTTTTGTAAAAGTCACATGCTTTTTTGTTTTTAGTTGATTATTTGTATTTTCAATTATATTTTTTTCTTTATTTATGTCAACTATATTTGTTGATTCAATAGATGCTACATTATTTTTTTCATTTTGATTATTACTTAAGTTTGACATTTTATTAAATTGGCTTTTTAATATTATATATATTCTTCATATTAATATACTTTTTTATTTTTTATTTTTTATTTTGAAAAAATGAATTCTTTTTTCATTTTGGTTTTTTTTTTATTTAAAAATATTATTTGTCAAAAAATTGAATGGGATTATTCATCAGTTGCTAAATATATAGAAAAACATTTTAAAAATGAAAAATATTTTATTTGTGATCCTAATAATTACATTACTGAGGATGAAAAGGAAGTAATTACTTATAGATTGGTTGATATCTTAAATAAAATGTATTTTAATCCTATTATTCTTGTTCTTAATAAAATAGAAAAGAATAATTTAAAATTAAATAATACTGATGATGACTATGATGATGACGAATTTAGTATTCAAGATTTAAATTCTTCTTTTAAATTAAATAATTCTAATCGCAATAGTAATAAAACTCAAAATAATTATTTGAAGAATTTTATTTATTTTTTAAATAAAAAAATTTTTAATGAAAAAATATTATCAAATATTGAAGATGATAATAATATTTTAATATTATTTTATACTGTAGAAGAAGTAGGATTATATTTATTTAGAGGGAAAAATGTATCAAAAATAATAACAGATAATGAAACAGATGACTTATTAATATATAGAGATCAATCAATTAAAAAGAAAAAAATTTATCCTGCAATTGATGATGTATTAATTAATATTTTATATCATCATGCAAAATCAACAAGTGATAAAATTTATTCTGCAATCGGTAATATAAGTGAAATTATAGTATTTATTTTAATTGCTGGATATTATATTTATAATTGGAGTAAAGATAATCAAAATCCAATTTCTCAAAATAACAATGCTAATCAACATACAAACAATCAAGATAATAATGAAAACAATAAAAATAAATCTGATAATAAAAAAGAAAAAAAAGATTAAAATAAAATTTGATTATTTTTAATATAAAATACCTAATCATATTTTAAACTCTATTTTTATTGAGTTTTAACTGAAAATAATTTTATTAAATTAAAAGCATCCCCTATAATAGTTTGATTTCTTTCTTTTAATCCATCAAAATAAATTTTTGCCCTTTCTCCTTGATATTTTTTTAATTTATTAAATTGCTCAATTATCATATTCATTGCAGTTACTACAATTTTTTTTTCAGCTTCGATGTATTTAGTTTCTTTATAGCACATTAAACTAAAGGATGCTTTTTTATCATGTTTAAATAATGTTATATCTTTTTCTAATCCTGATTCAACATCCCATTTTGAAAAATTTTGACTTTGAAATAAATTTTCTTTTTTATTTAATAATTTATTTGCATGATTTTCATATTCGTTTTTATAATTTAAATATTGCTTATTTATTACATCATATTCATTATATTCTAATAAATTATAATCAAAAAATTCCCAAAAATCATCTTTGAAAAATTTACTTTGATTTAAATATGAAAATGACCAAGAATTAAAAATTAATTGTAAATTTTTATATAAATTGATCATATCATTACTATGTTTAATTTCTTTTGATTGAATTTTTAATTTATAAAAACTATCTGCTAATTCTTTCATATGATTTGAAATATTATTAAAATCATTTATAATATTATCAAAACTGCTTTTTAATTTAGAATATAAGTTTTGTGTAACTGATAATATTTTTGGAATATTATTTGCTTGATTCATTTTATCTTGATTTAATTCAACTTTTATTTCACCTTTTATAGTTTTCAAATTATTCAATGAAATTTTTAATTTAAATGGTTTATCATTTAAAGTTTTTTTATATTTTTCAAAATCTTTTTGTTCTAATTTCAAAAATTCAAGAGTTAAAGGAGAAGTTCTTAAAATTTTTTTTCTTAATACAGCTTGAAAAAATCTAGTTAAATATCTTTGTTTTAATTCTAATAAATAGTTTTCATTTTTATTACTTTCATTATTAGTATCTTTTTTTTTAAAAACATTTAAATTATTTAAAGTATTCAAAGGATTAATATTTATCTTTTCAAAAATCCCTTCTTTTATTATTGGAGGAATCAAAATAAAAGGATATCTTTCATTTAATTGATTTTTAAACCATTCAAAATCATCATAAGTTCTTTTAACTTTTGTATTTAATTCATTTGAAGATATAATAAAAGAATAAATTTTTGGACTAAAAAATCCACCATTTTCAATTTTAGGTTCTGAAATAGTAATATTTATTTTTTTATTCTCATTTTCTAATTCCATCATTTCTGATTCCTGTTGTTTTCTTGTATTTATTATGTATTCAAATGGAGAATAAATGTCAAATGAATAATCTTTTTTTGATTGAATTGAAGATATTGTTTTTGATAATTGCTCATTTTTAAATTGTTCAATTAAATTTTTTAATTCATCAAATGAAATTAAATTAATTTCCATTCCTTTTGTTCTTGTTATGAAATTGAATAGTTCATCTGGATTATATCCTTTTTCAATTATGTTTTCATTTATATAATGTTGTCTTTCTTGTTCCATTATTAAAAAATAAATTTTATTATTTTTGAATTATATTAAAATTTTTTCAAAATATATATATAATCTAAAATTTTTGTTTATAATTTTAACTCTTTTATAAAATGTAAAAGCAAATTTTTTTATTTTTGGTATATAAAATATTATTTTTTTTATGATACAAAACTTGTTCTTACCTTGAATTTTTAACAAATTATTTATAAAATTCTTTTTTTATTTTTCATGATCTTGACTAAATTTAGTCCTAAGAGTATTGAAATCAATTTTTAACTCTTCACAAAATTTAGAATCTTTTTTTTTTTCTTCTTTCCAATTTACCAAAATAATATTTTCCTCACTTTTTCCTTTTTCAAATTTATCTAATTTATAATTATTATTTAATTTAGTTTGAGAAGTAGTATCAGATTCTTCTTCATCTTCATCTTCCTCATATTCCTCTTCCTTTTCTTTTTCAATTTTAGCTTGTTTTAAATAATAATCTAACTTCATAAATTTTTTATTTACTTCTCTCAAATCATCATATTCAAAAATACTTTCAAAATAATAGGCACAAAAAAGTAATTCATAATCATTTTTTGCTTCATAATATGGTAAAATTGGTATTCCATTATCTAAATGAAATGCAAAAGCTAAAACAGAATTATCAACAATTAAAATATCTTTTAAATTAAAATCTTCAAAAATATTTAAATCTTTAATATAAATATCAGTTCCATCTATTTTAATATCAATACAATTACTTCTGTATAATCTATTATAAAAATATTTTTTTTCAGGGTCAATAAAATCAAGTACAGAATCCGCATAAGATGCATGTGAAGCAGTATATATTACAATATTATATAATTTACTAATTCTTTGAATTGCTTCTTCCCAATGTGGCCTAATATTAACTCCTATTTTTGCTATTTTTTTTGAAGGCAATATTATACTTAATATATTATCTTTATTTCTATAATTTTGTGTATTCACAACTCCGTGAATTAATGTTTCATCTAAATCAAATACTGCTAATTTTTTCCTATTATTTGGATTAAGGATTTTCACTTTATTTGGTATTTTAGCTTTTTCTTTTTCTTCAAGAACATCTATTATAATTTTCATACATTTTTTTGTATATTCATAAAAATTTGCTATTTCGATTGTATTTGTCATACTTTTTGCTTCTTCTTCAAGTGAATCTAATTCTTTTTTTCCAACTTTAAATGAATTTGTTGTCCTTGATGTTAAATGTTTTGTTTTTGTTTTCCTTTTTTTTTTTCTTATTTCTTTTTTATTATTATTATATTCATTTAATTCATTATTATCTAAATTATTATCATCCTCTAGATAATGACATTTTTTATTTTTTGTTGAAAAAGTACTATGATTTTCTATTTGATGTGTTGTTATTGCATTGACTAAACTATCAAATTTTTCATTAAATATTTCTAAACTTTTTTGATGTCTAACTTTTTTTTTACGAATTTTTTTATCAGTGCTTTTACCTCTAAAAATATTTTTATCAAAAATATAATCAGTATCAATTTTTTTTCTTGAAATTTCAGGTGAAGAAATTTTTCTATTTGGTAATTTAACAGAAAAATTTTCTTTTTGTTTTATGTTTTCAGGGTATTTAATTTTATGACAATTTATTTCAGAATCATTTGATTTTATTTCTAAATTTAATTTATATGATGATGCAAAGTTTGAATTTGGTTTTTGAGTTCTTTTTTTTACTTGATGTGAATAAGGAAGTGGAGATATTTCCATAGGAGTAAATAATTTTGGTTTATTACTACTATTATGTGATGATTCATAGCCAATATCCCCAGCTTTACTATTATTATAAATCATTAAAATAAATTAATTTGATGATTTATATTACTTTATTTATTTATTTAATTGTTTTTTATTTATTTCTTTTGATAATATTTTTAATTATATAATATTTTATTATGAACATTTTAATTTTTTAGAAAAATAAAAGAAAAAAATTATTTTTTTTATTTTTTATATAAAAATTAATTTTTTTCATATTTAAAACTAATATCCAATATGTCTGATATAATATCATCAATTCAAAAAAACAATCCAAAAGTTGAAGAACAAAAGGTACAATTAAATTTAAATTATAATTTAAATTAATAATAGAAAGATGAAGATGAAGATAATTGGAATGAATATGATGAAGAAGAAGAATTAGAAGAAGGAAATGAAGATGCAAAAAGACATTATCAAATTGAATCAAAAAAAGAAAAAAAAGTTCAACATACTCAAGGATTAAAAGGACTTTTAGGTAATGATAATAATAATAAAAAAGATAATATTAATAAAGAAAATAATAGAAATTTTAAAAATCAAAATAATTATTATAGTAATAAAGATAATAAACCTCATTTTTTCAATACAAAATATAGTGGAAAAAATAAAAGACAAAATTATAATAATAATCATCATCATTATATTCATAATTTCAATAATTATAATGATAATTATAATAAAAAAAAATTTGAAGAAAAACCAAATTTTATTAATTCATCAGGAAAAACCTTTGATAATGATAAAAGAGGAAATTATAATGATAATAAATATGATATATCTAGAATTAAAACTTATTCTGGTGAAGGAGGAAATAATAAAAATGAAACAAAATTGAAATTTATTGGGAAATTTAAAAATCCAAATTCAGATGATATTAAAGCACCAAAAAGAAATTATAATGAATATAATATTAATAATAAATATTATGATAAAAAATTAAAAATGGAGGAAGAAAAAGAAAATGAACCGGGGAAAATTGTATTTAGAAATTCCAAAAAACAAATAAATGATGAAAGTAATGAAAATTTAAAAGATTTAGACACAAAAGGTGATTTATTTTTAGAAAAATTTAATAAAATTTCAGAACAATCAAATGTAATAAATACAGAAAGAAAAGAACCAAAAAGAAAATTTTATAATTATTTTCAAAAAGGGACTTCAAATAGTATTGATGAAGATGATTATTATATTAAAGATGAAAACGAAAATTTGAAAAATTATAGAAAAAATAATTATCAAAAGAAAAAAAATTATTATAATAATGAATATGATAATTATAATGAATATAATAATGACAATGAAATTATTAATGAAATTACAAATCCTAATCAATATGAAAAAAAATTTGAAAAAGTTGAAGAAAAAAAAGAAATGAAAATTATTAAAAAGAAAAATGAAGATAAACCAGAAAAAAAAGTAGAAGATCTTCATGAAAAAGTTACAGTTAATTTTGAAAATCAAGCCAAATCTTTAAAAGATTTATTAGGGTAAATAATATATTTATTTTTTTTAATTTTTTATTTTATTAATATTACTGCTTTTGATTTTATTTGTTATTGCATTGTTTGTTTTTTATTATAGAATAAATTTATTTTATTTGAATATTATTCTCTTAAAAAATAAAAAAAATAATAATTATTTTTACTTTCAAAAAATCAGTTAAATTTTTTCATTTCTTTTGTTATTAAATTTTCAATAAATTTAATATATTTTCCATCAATATTATTTTCATTAACAAATTTTTTTACTATTTCTCCAACATTTTCTCCCTTATAAATACAAACTCTTTTTTTTTGATTGTCATTTAAATTAATATCCAAAACAAATAAAGGTTTAATTCCTTCTTCATTTCTCATTGAATCATTAAATTTTATTTTATTTTTAGAATAATTCAATTCATGAGAATTTGAAATTTTTTTAAAACAATCATAACTATAATTTCTTAACATTTTTTTATTACGAATCATTTCTCTTTCTTTTCTTCCTTTTTCTAATCTTTCAATATATTTAGTTTGGTTTTCATCATCCCCAAAAGAATTAGAATTATTTAATATAGAAGAATTACTTGATTTTCTTCTTTTAAATGAATAATATTTTTTTGAAGAGTTTTTAGTTAAAGAAATATCTGGTTTAAAAGTATATTCTTTGGAATTATTATCCAATTCAATTACATCATTTGTTTTACCAGATTGAGTATTTGAAATAAATGATTTATTATATTTACTTTGTATTTGATGTTTATAAAGATTATATTTTGTTATTTTTGGTTTAAATGTACATTCATTTTTTTCTCTTCTTTCTCTTTCTTTATAATATGCTTCATTATTTAATATCTTTCTATTTTTATTTTGGGCAATATGTGTAAATAAATTTCCTTTTATGTTTAGATTATATTTTACATTTGTTATTGGATGATATGTTGGAAAATATGATTTATTATCATATTTTTTATTAATTTTTATTATTTTTCCATCAAATGTTTCTGAATTTCCATTGTTGTGATAATTATTGACTATATTATTTTTCCAATTGAAATTTAATGGCATAAATTCTTGGAATATTTTTTTTGATTGTGAAGAATTTATTTTTAATGTATTGAATTTAAATAAAAATTGTGCTTTATTTCTTGATAAAACAGAAGTTGATGAAGATGATGTACTTGATATACTTAAACTTCTTTTATTATTTGGATTAAATATTGTTTTATCATCTTTATAACATGAATTTAAATTTAAAATTGATAGAGTAAAAATAAATAAATTATTTGTAGGAATAATATTTATTTTATGATTGTTTGATAAGATGCAAAAAATTTTATTAGCTAAAATAATTTCATTTTCAAAATGTTTTTCTCTTATAAATCCAATTTTTTTCATTAATAATAAAAATTCATCATAATTTAATTTATCTATATATTTGATTTGAATATTTTTATTTAATTCTTCAATTGCATTTTCAAATTGAGTTTTATATTTATTATAAATTATAGTATTTGATTTATTATTTGATTTGATCTCAATTTTTTTTATTTTCAAATTATTTGAAGTTTTATTTCTTACATATGTTTCATTAGATGATAATTTATTAAGATATTCTAAAGTTTTTTTAGGTATATGAGATTTTTTTAAAAATGAATCATTTTTTTCTGTTTTTTTTTCATTAATTTCTAATTGAAATTTTTTTCTTTTGTTATATAATCTATTATATACATTTATTGGGGGTTGAGTTTCAGGAATTAAAGATAATATTTGATTGATTTCTTTTTCTTTTGTTAAATTATTTTCTATTTCATTTATTTTTATATCTGTTATTTCTAAAGGTTTTTTTTTTTTTATACTATTAATATATAAAACTAATTTTTGAGATAATTTGTCATTTGGATAATTTTTATATTTTTCATTTGTTTTTATTAATATTATTATATCAGAAATTAAATTTATTGAATTATCATTTTTTTGGGATGAAATTAATGCATATATAGCAGGATTATTCTTACATATTTCATCAAAATTTATTTCAAAATCTATTGTATGATTTATTGTTAAATTTTTTTCTTCTTCCTCCTTTTTTTTTTCTTGATAATCTTTATTTATTTTATAAAGAGTTAATTGATAATTAATTTCGTTTTCATCTGGAATGCAATTATCATTAATAATAATAGTACTATTTTCACTTATATTATCATTTATATCATCTTTACTAAACATATTTTACTTTTTTAAAAATTAAATTAATAAAAATAAAAACCAAAGAAAAAATACTTTTGAAAAATGAAAAAGATAAAATTTATTAAAAAATTTGCAATCCTAATCACTAATTTAAATCTATAAAATCAAAATCATATTATTTTATCTCATCTTATATCATTATTGAATATTACTTAATATTATAATTCAAAAATAATTATATTATTTACATATATCCTTTATTATTTTTATAAATTAAAAATTATTATTTTAATAATTTTAATTTTTTTACCATTCCCTATTCTCAAAGTAATTTGTGATTTTTTATATTTATTTCTTATTTTAAAGAGTGACTTCTTCAAGTTAAATTCTACTATAAACGATTTTTAAATTAATCTTTTTCCACCCTATATCAATAATTAAATTTTGAATGTATTTTATATAATTTCAGTTCTTTAAATCCTATATAAAATATAAACATCCCTATATTGTTCATAAGAGAATAATGATTATTCCTAATATTTTTTGAGCAGAAATAATTTAAATTGAATTTATAATAAAAACAAAAATGAATATAATTGTTTACTTTTTAATATAAACTTGATTTAATTTTTTTATATAAATTTAATATTTTTTAATATTATGATTAATATTATGAATGATTAGGAATATTGTTATAATTATTGCCTCAATAATAAAAAAATTTCATTTCAATAAGAATTAAATATATCATTTAATTTTAATAAAAGAAATTTTAGGAATTTTTCATATTTATAAATTTGTAAAATAAAAAATAAGTTAGTAGGATTTAATGAAATTCAATTTTGTCTATATATATAAGCATTAATAAGAGTTCTATAACAATTAAAATTGAATTGATAAAGGAGTATAATATACTTTGATATAGCAGCCAAACTAATATTAGATTGTATAAAAATTCCTAGAAAATAAAAAGATTGAATAAGAATAGAAAAAATAATTTTTGATAATCCTTTAATAATATAATATATGAATTAATCCATCTATTAATAATCTATTAATTTCCCTTGATAATTCAATTATTATAGCAACTCCATAAAATTCTGTTGTTCCTTTAATATAACTTTATGCTGGTTCAATTTTAGATAATCAAGATATAAACATTATTATTGTTATTAATATGTTCAAATATAATTACTTGTCTAATCTTAACTGGAAAAATACAAAAAAATAATAATACTATTTTTTTTTGAAGTTTTAAGAATAATTTTTTATTTTTCATAAGTCAAAGAGATAGTTTCATCTTTTTTCATTTTTCTTTGTTAATCATATAATTAACCAACGAAATATAAACAATAATAAAAAAGGATAAATTCTTAAAACTAATTCATCAATAAAAATTCCTGAAGAATAAGAACTCATTAGAAAATATAGTTACAATAATAGAATCGCAATACAAATAATAACATCTCTCCATTATTAATAAAAATTTCCATTGAAATTGATGAAATGATAAAGTTTCTTCCATAATTTCAAATATTACTCACACTTTATTATATTATTAAATCAAAAAACTTTTAAAAAGTTAAACTAAAATATCAAGGAATTTTATTCAATTCTTTGGATAATTCAATTAATTATAATATTTTGATCAAATGAAATATATGAGCTATTTTATATATATTGAAATTAAAAGAATGTTTAAATACTAAAGAAATAATTATTCAACAATTCATTAAATATAAAAATTATCATATATATAGATTTTAAATGAACAATTCCTCAAAAAAAATTATAAAATATGTAGATTTTTTATTGAAAATATTTTATATATCTTTATAATTATTTGAATTGTAAACAAGATTAAAAATTTAATTTTAAAATTAGATGATTTAATTATACAATTGTAGTTTTAGAATATTGGAATATTATTTTTGAATTATAATTGAATAAAAACAAAAATATTAAATATTAGAATTATGTATTTAATTCAAATAAAAATATTATTTTAAGAATTTGAAAAAAATTATTTAATTATTTGTTTTGATTTTGAGAGTAAAAATTTTTATTTATTTCAAAAGAATATTTTTATTCAACAAATATATTTAAATTTAAATAGTAAGATTGAAATTTTTTAATTCAATAACACTTTTAAATAAAATAAATTCATTAGAATATAATTTATATTGTCATTTAAAAAAAAATATTTTATTTTCAATTATAGAGAGTAAAGAAATGTTATTTTAAAAATATTATTATATAATCAAAAAAATCATTTTTGAATTATAATTTAAAATTTCTTTTTACATTTATTTATTAAGTATTTATTTTTGGGTTTGGGAATTGAATTTAATATCCATATTTTTAAATTAATTTTTATTATTAAAATTAAAAATTTAAATATATAAAATTAATTTTAAAAATAATAAAAAAGGATAAAATGTTTGAAATTCCAATAAAATCAATTATTATTTTATCTAATTTAAATAATATATTAATTTCCTGATTTGATCATTATAATTTTAACAAATTTCATTTTTTATATCAGATTTATATCAATCAATAAATCTTATTGATTGTTGAATTTTCATCTTCATTTGACTATTTCTTAATTAAATTCTTGAAGAATAATAAAAAATAAAATAATTTTTATACTCATATCATTTCTTGGAAATTTTAAACAAAAATTAATTACACCCTAAATATTGTTAATAATTTTAAACAATTAATTTATATATTTACACCTTAATAATTATTCAAAAATTATTCATTAAATATTTCATATTTTTAAATTCTTTAGATTATTTTTAATTATTCATTTAGACTAAATTATTTTAATTTATAACGAAAAAAATCAAATATAATATACTTTCTTATTTCATATTATTATAAATGAAAAATTCTGTTTATTAAATAAGAATACTCTTTTAAATAAATATTTTATATATACACTTAAAATTATATTAAATTTATAATTTATAATTAATTAATAATTTTATCTTACTTACTATAATTAATTAACAATAGCATTTTAAAAGTTTATACAATTTAATTTTAAAAACATAGAATAATATATAATGAAGATGAATCAAAAAATAATTAATGTTATATTTATATTAAACAAATATGATGAAAATTTATTCAATGTGAATTTTTTTCTAAATTAAATTGATAAATCAGGAAAAAAGTTTTAATATATGATATTTTTTTAATTAATTTTTTTTATGTGAAACTCTTGTTGATTTATTTTTTTATTGATTTATCAATAATATATAATTATAAATATATTGATTATGCAAGTAAAAAAGAAAGTTGGAAATTATTTAAAATAATTAGAAAGAATTACTTTTAAAGCATTATGTATTATTTAAAGGAAATATTGTAGAGAATATGAAAATGTTGATAATTTCAATTCTTTTTGTAATTGGGTTTTGATTATATAATAATAGATTTAATTTACTTTTATTTCAAAAAAAGAGATAATGGATTATCCACAAATTTGGATTATATTCTTATATTAAAATATTATCAAAAAATATTTGATAATTTATATTTTATGGGAGATTTAACTATCATAAAATAAATTAATAATTAAATAAGCAATTATATGAAAATGGAAAACATTTATTATAGTTTTTTTACAATTACAAATTATAAAAATTTCAAATAAAAAATAATAGATGACAATAAAAAAAGAAAAAATTGATATTTTTATAATTATAAAATTATTTTAATAAATTTAAATAATTAAGATAGTATAATTATTTTTTATATGATTTTCCAATTTGTATTTTGATTTTTATTTAATATATAAATTTAAGGTAAAATATTCTATTTTTATGAATTAATACTTAATATAAAAAAAAATATTAGAAAATGAAAGGAGTTTAAATAAAAATTACTTATTTATTTCACTTAAAAAAAAATAAAAAAAGAATTATAAGCATTCTAATTTTATAAAATATCCTAAATCAATTTTAAAACTTTAATTCAAAAAATAATAATAGTATCTACAAATAATCATCATTAATGAAACAAATTCAAATATAAATATATATAGTAAAGTATATCTCTATAATAATACTTTTGAAAATAAAATAATTCAATTAATTCAAAGAAATCAATATTTTAAAAAAATAAATAATAAATTATTAAAAAAATAATTATAAAATTTCAAAAAATGATTGCAAAATTATCAATTATTAATATAGTAATAAATCAATTATATTCTTTCTATTTAAAAAAAAAATTAATCCAGATAATTCATTATATAATTCGATTTTTAAAAAAGTTATATTTATGAAAATAAAAAACAAAAAAACCAATAAAAAAATTGATAATTCTAAAACAAAAAAAATGAATTCATTTTAAAATCATATATTCCTATGAAAATGATTTAGATAATTTAAATCAAAGTTTTTTTTAATCAAGGAAAATTATAAATAAAATGTTTTGTTTACAATAATAGAAAAAAATTAACTAATTATCTCATTCATTAGAAAATATAGATTGTGAAGGATATGAAAAAAATGTAAAAAAAATATAATAAAGAAAAAAAAAATTTTATGGGGAAATAAATATATCAAAATTTATAAACATTTATTTAATAAATGATATTTATTGATTATGATAAAGATGCTTTATATGAATATAATATAAAATATATTCAAAAATTTCTTAGACAATTAAATATTAATAAATATAATTGATATTTAACTGAATATTATAAAATAGACTTTTCCATAAATATAATTATAAAATATAATTCATTTTTAAGATTAATAAAAAACAATAATTTTCATTTCCATTTTTAATTTTTAACATATAAAAAAAATTCATTAAAAAATTTTGTTAATTATAAAAACAATATACAATACAACACTAATGTTATTATAAATATAATAATAAAAATTAATTTTTATTGAATAAAAATGATATCAAATCTAAAATATAAATCAAAAATGAAAGCTATCTTATTATTAATTTTTGCTCTAATTAGTGTAAGTTCTACTCATAATGTTGAATCAACATTAATTGATAAAATACAATGTCTTATCACAAACGAAGTCCTATATGAATATGCAATTGATATTTATGAAATTATTAAAACAAAAGATGTTGTAAAAATTATTACTGCTATAGTGGAAGCTTATCCTATTGTCAAAGAAGAAGTTCTTAAATGTTGGAATAAAGAAGTAGCTTTTTTTTCTACAATGAGAAGTTTGGCTGTTGAAAAAAAAAAACCAACTGAATGTGAATCAAAATGTTGGGGAAGTTGTATGCATATTAAAAATCATTTCAAATATGTGGTTTGTGCAGAAGATTGTATTAAGAAAAATTGCAAAAATAAATAGGAGTGATTTAATATATTCTAATTTAAAAAAATTTTAATTGAACATCAATTAATTTTTAATTTTTTTTAAGATATTTAATTGCTAATTTAGCACTTAATATTAAATATTAAATGAATTTGATAAAACAAAAAGACTTGTTTTCTTAATTTTTAAATTAATAATATACTTTAAATATATAAAAAATTGTTTTTAATTTAATCAAATCTTATAATTAATTTTTGAATGTTTAATTTAATTTAAAAAAATATTCAATTTTAAAATTATTTCCAAAAAAAATTTAATAAAATAAATATTATTTATTTATTGAAAGGAAATTTTGAAAATTATATAAAAATAAAAAATAGTGTTTTATTTTCATTTTCATAAAATTAGACTTCAGATCAAAAATAAAAATAAATTTATCTTATTATAATAATATTCCATCAAAATATTAATTTTATTATTATATTTTTTCTTTCATCAACTAAAATATTGATTTCATACAAGAAATTCATATCCAATTAATAGTTACTTGTTGTTACTATTACAGTAAATTTATTTTTCAATTGATATATAGATTTATATATATTTATTATTAAACTTAAGTCTACATTTTTTCAGAAGTATGTGAAAATCTTGTATATATAATAGATATTTAAAAAAATTGAAATAAGAAAGCAATATTTCATATTTTCTATAATTAATAAATTTTATTTACAAAAATAAAAATTAATAATTGTAATTTAACAAATACAATTCAAAAATATTTAAAATTACTTTTTAAAATTAGCTTTATATTTTATATAGTGGGAATTTTCCAAATAAAAAAATTCTCAAAAAAAATAAAAACTTCAATTATTTTAAAAAAAAATAAAATTTCAAATGAATAAATAAAACATATACAAAATAAAAATTAACCTTCTTAATTTTATTAAAAATAAAAATAAACTTTTTTAAATAACTTAAATGGAAATAACAATGAATAACCAAACGACAACTCCATTTTCAAATATTAACACATTTCGTTCCCCTGAAGAACTTCATCAAATAAATTATTATATTCCATGGAAAAAAGCAACAAGATTAATAAATGAAGAAGGAATATTTCTAAAAGCAGATGAAGCAGAAAAAAAAAGGAAAGAAGAATTAGAAAAAAGACAAAAAGAAAAAGAAGAAAGGGAAAAAAATAAAATTTTAGTTCCTGATAAGCCAGCTACTTTCTGGATGACACATATTAATTCTGGTAATATGTATAGATCTTTTATTAAAAATCCTAATCCTTGGGCAAGGTCTCATGCATTTACTCAACCTTTACAACTTACAAGAGGAGCTGTTCAATATTATCAAAATGCTCATAATGACCCTATTTTAAAATAATTTTTGTTTTTTTATTGAGAAAAAAATATTTTGACTTAATTATTACTTTTAAAGTTTTTTTTTTAGTTGTTAAATATATATCATTATAAATAGAAATAATATATTCCATTTATTTTAATATATTATATTGGTGAAATCTAAAATTGAAAAAAAACAAACAATTTTATTAATAAAAAAGAAAAAAGAATAATAATAATAATTAATTAATTTATTTTTTATTAAGTTATTTTTTTATAATAATGTCAATTTGATAATAATACAAAAATTTAAATCAGTGATTTAAAATGTCAATATGCTTCTATAATTATATTATTAAAATTGATATTTTATAATAAATTTTATATTAATACAATTTAGTTATTTTTTCTTGTCTTTTTTTTAAAATAACAGGTTTCCCATTTGCAGCATAATTACAATATTTTTCAAAAATATTGTCATTTAATTCAAAATTTTTAGCATATGGAAGGGAATTAATTGAAAAATTGGATAATTCATCAATAACTGTTCTGATCGTTGCAAACATAGGAGTTTCAAATTCATCATTTGGAATATAATATTGAATATATTTTAAATTAGATGATAACTTTTGTAATTGAGCTTGTAAAATTATATATAAATAAAAAGGGTTTAATTCATCCTGTCCAGCGCTTTCTCGATTAAATTCACTTGTATTTTTAATAATTTGGTCTATTTTCCTAAAAATATTAGTTTTTTTTTCTGGTGATTTTTCATGTTCAAGCATTTTAAAAAATTTATTTGTGCTTGGAATTAAATTATCTAAAACATAATCCTTATCAATTAAAAGATCTAAAGTAATCCAAGAATACCTAATACAGTTTTGATAAATTAATAAATCATCCATACTTGATTCAGGTGGAAACATTTTATCATAAATTTTAGAAAAGATATAATCAATTATTTTTCTATATATTGTATTTTTTCCTTTCCCAATATTGAATTCCTCTTCTCTATTATCAATTACTTTTTCAATAATTGAAAAATAAAATTTTAATTTCTCATTAAGATTAATTTGCTCTTCATATTCTAATACTTCAATTCCTTTTAATCCTTGAATTAAAGTTAATTTAGGAAATTTTCTAATAAATTGAAGAATAGTATCACATTCTATTGTTTTTGGATTTGATGGAGTTTTTGCTTTTTCAATAATACATTCATAATTATTACTAATTGTAACTTTTAATTCAGGATCTGGAGTTTGAACAAATTCTCTTATTAATTTATTTGGTTGAGACATTTCTAATGTTTCCAAATAAAATGAAAATATTTTATTAATCTGTTCTGCATATTTTAATTGCTCCTCAAAAATTGCTAAAGGTTCTAGATTTAAATTTTTCAAGGATTCTCTTAAATTATTTTTTATTATATTAAATAATTTTGAAAATTGATTTTCTTTATATTCATTAGGAATTTGGTCTAATAACTCTAAAATTTTTTTTCCATAATTTTCACAAGGTGATAAATCTTTCGTTAAATTTGGAATATTTTTTAATAAATAAGTAATTTTTTCAATAATGTCGCTTAAATTTTTACAGTTTTGAAATTTATTTATATCCATTTTTTCGTAATTATATAAGAGACAACATAAATTTTTTTCAAAATCAATTATTAAATTTTCAATATCATTATTAGTTTTAGCTCTTGAATATGATTTATAAACATCTTGTTTTAATTGCATTAATTTTGAAAAATCTTTTTTATCTTCTCTTCCTGAAATAAGAAAAAAATTTTTTTTTATATTTTCTTTATTTGATATTCCAGTTAATATATTTATTAAATCGACATTTAATAAACTATTTACATTTTCAAAAAATTCATTTCTAATTATTTTATCTTTTTCCGTATAGGAAGAAGATAATTTATCTATATTATTTTTAATAATATTAAATAAAATTAATAATTCTTCAATATTAAAACATATTGAAAAATAATGAAATAACTGAGATGGATTTTCTTTAAAATAATCATAATAAAAATATTCTTTGTTTTCAAATAAATCTATTATATAACTTGGTAATTTTGTATTCATCATATTATTTAATAATTCAAAAATTTTTGGAATAACATCTAAAATAAACCAATTAAATGGTGTATAATTGTTTTCTTTTTCTTCATCAAAGAATGAGAAATCAATAATTTTTAAAATAATATTATTAATTTCTAATAAATTATCTAAGGTCTGTTGTGAAATAATAAATGATCCTATTAAACATTCATAATCAGGAGATAATATAATTGGTGATAATAATTGTGAAAAAAAGAATTTGGCAATATATTTTAATGCATCAATTTTATTCATAGATTTATTTTTTGTAAGAATAATAAATATAATTCTACAGATAAATTTTATAAAATAAGGAATAAAATGGACATTTTGATTTAAATTATTAACAATATCCAAAATAATTTGTTTTACACTAAAAAAATTTCTTTGATAGGTTGCTAAAATATTTGAAGATTCTGACATATTAGAGATTAAATTTAAAAAAGTATAATGACTTATAACATAATTATTTTCAGGATTTTTTTTTCTTGTTTCATTATATATTTTATCATAATATTCAATTAAATTATTTTCTTTCAATTCTGATTTTAAAATTAAAAAATCATCAACCAAGCATTCTGATAAATATTTTGTATAAAATAAAGAATTATCTTTAAATTGAATACTTCCTTTATAATCTTTTTCATTAGTGGATGAATAATTTTCTTGTTCAAGAACTAATAATCTTGTTGAAAATTGAAATTTTTGAGGATTTAATAATTTATATTCCTCAATTTCTTTCTGAATATTCATTAAATTAAATGTCATTAAAAAATCTTTTTCATTTTCTATTTTTTCAATTATTTCTGCTAAAACTATATTGAAATAATCTTTAATATCCTTATTTCTATATAAAGAACCTAATAAACAATTACATTTTGAATTATAAGTTTGAAGCTCATCAATATTATCCATCAACATTTTTGTAATCAGAATTAAACATTCATCTTCTATACTTTTAGGGGATAAAATATTTTCATAAAAATGTTGAGTGATAAAAAAACTAAGTTTTTTAAATTGTTCAATTGGACATAATTTGATAATATTATACATCAATATATTATCTTTTCTTAAGATAAATAATATTTTTTTTATTTTTTCAAAAATTTCATTTCCAAAAGTAATTTTAGGTTCATTAATTAATTGGAAAGATATATTTAAATTTTTGGATTCTAAACATTCGTATATTTCTGAAATTTTAATTTTTGAAAGTGTAATACTTTTTAATTTTGTTTCAATAATATTTAATGCTTCATTTTTGGATTCAATAACTAAATTATTAAATAAAATTAATACTAATTTCTTTCATAGTTGCTTCTTCATTTACTAAATTTTGAATATCCAATAATTCATAAAATATTGTATTATCCATTTATTATAATTCTTTATTTTTTTATATATTAAATCAATCAATAAAATAATTAAAATAATAATATATTTATTAATATTAAATCATATTCTTTTGATATTTAATTAATAATTTATTTATTTTTTTTATTTACTTACTTTTTTTTTCCAAATATAATAATAATATCTCTTTGGGTTGATTTCTTTTATTAAGAAATATTTATATATTAACTGCTTTAAAGAATTTATTAATAGTTTACATTCACATTTATTACAAAAAACAATTTTTGAACAACAACATCCAGGGCAATGGTTTTTATTCAAACATAAACATGAAATACAATGACCATTATTTTTTACAATATGTTGATCTAACAGTAAATTTGTTTTACCATAAATATATGGAGAAATTGATTTCCATTTGTTAAAAGCTTTCCTTTTTAATAACAATTTCCAATTAAATTTGATATAAATTTCAAATAATTTATAACCCCCTAAGGATTTATAAGTCTTTTTCAAAAATTGCAGATAAATTAATGGTTTGGTTTGTGAAAATTCTAAATTTGGCAAAGACTTAAATTGTTGATTAATTATATGAAATGCTTTAGAAATATTATCTGATTCTTTTTGGCATTTTGTTAAAATTGAAATATTAGGAGAAGAGATATCAGAATTTAAAATGGATTCAGAAATAAATGATGATAATAGTGAATTGGTAGAGGGAGATAATGATTGAATAGAAACAATATTAGAAGAATAACAAATAGAAGAAAAAAATGAAGAATAAGAAGAATGAGTTAAAGAATCTGGTTTTAATCCTTCTAAAATAAAGCTCTTTAATACAGGTATTGATGGTTCTTGTTTAACAGAGAAACTTATTTTATTATCTTCTTCTAAATCATTATTTGGTACAGCATATATTTCTTCATCTTCAATTTTATTCATTTTTTCTGAATCAGGTTCTTTACTTAAAGTTACCTTTGTTATTGTTTTCTTTAATTTTTGAATTCTTTTTGTAATTTCTTCTTCCGTTAATGTATTTTTAACCCATTTATTATAAAATTCTTTTAACTTATCTTGACGAGTTCTATAATTATTTATTCCATTTGTAACTAAAGAAATAACTCTCTTTTTTCTATTTTCTTCTTCCTCTTTCTTTAATTCATTTGTATCTATTGAAGAAATAACATTAACAGGATTTTTAACTTCAGTAATTTTCATATTTGTTACATTCTTTTTAAATTTAATTTTCTTAACAATTCTAACAACTTTTTTACCACTTTCATCAATAACTGTTTCTTCATCAAAATCATTTAATTTTGCCCATTTATTAAAGGCTTGTGCAATACGATTCTTTGAATTTGATATTTTATTTATTAAATTAATTGCTTTATTTCTTTTTTCTTCTTTATCAGTTTTCTTTATTGTACTAGTTGTTGTAGTTACTATAGTAGTTGTTGTTATAATTTCACTATCAGTTGTTTGAGGAGGAACAATAATTTTCTTTTTACTTTTTTCTAATACTTTCTTTGTAATTGGAGTTTCTTCAATTTCTTCTTCTTCACTTTTAATTAAAGATAATTCATCATCAGGTTTAGCATCAGGAATTTGTGTTTCTCTAGTAGTTTCTGGAGCATAAGAAATAGGTTCTTTTTTCTCTGACTTAACACCTGGAACAGTTATTTCTACAGGTTCTTTTTTAACAACACTTTCTGGTTTTAATCCTTCTAAAATAAAGCTCTTTAATACAGGTATTGATGGTTCTTGTTTAACAGAGAAACTTATTTTATTATCTTCTTCTAAATCATTATTTGGTACAGCATATATTTCTTCATCTT
>Ga0310695_10005907_pt1 | contig 20820 bp, 19 predicted proteins | sample RumenRJG_04DNA_FD_203882 | JGI IMG/M metagenome (GOLD analysis project Ga0310695, IMG submission 203882) | Bovine rumen microbial communities from Lethbridge, Alberta, Canada - RJG_04 (v2) (version 2) | ecosystem: Host-associated > Mammals > Digestive system > Stomach > Rumen | place: Canada...
CATACCGGCTTCCAAACGGAGAGAATGTGAAATTTCTGGATGACCAAACCACCTATTTGGGAAACCAGCTGGAATCGGAACTTGGCGGAGAACGATGCTTTGGGGTTCTTGCAAACATGGATTTTATTATGATATGCACGTATGAGGCAGAAGGAGCCAATCCAGAGCTCATCCTTTATAAGAAGAGATAGTAAGCGACATTGAAAATGGTGCTTACTATAACAGCCATATTTCTCGGTTGCCGCAAAGCGGCGAGAGAAATGGCGATCATAATGTATAGTCAAGGACAAAAACTTTTGTCCTTGACTATAAAATCCCGATTTGAAACCGATATAATCTTAGCCCATTAACTGCTGTTACAGGCTGTTAAAGAAATCCTCCGAAAGCCAGAAAAACAAAGGGTTTACCGCAGTTTGCTCTCCTCTTGGCGTTATACGATTTCACACGTCGTTATCCTTGCCGCGACACCTGATAAGGGAAAAAGCAAGGGAAGGAAAATCCAGTAAAACGATATAACAATGTGTGGCAATCGGGAGCCTGTGACATACGAGCGAATATATTATAGCGGAGGATTTCAAAATGGACAAGTATATTTACAACGAGAGCAACGGCCTTTGGTACGAGCGGTGCGGCGACTACTATCTGCCCTGCCTTGCGCTGGACGAGGAAAAGCCTGTCGGCATATGGGGCGAGAGGTATCGGCGGTATCTGAAAGAGTACCGTCGCAGCGTCTACGACGAGTTGCTTCTGAAAGGCACACTCGGCGATCACATTGCCGAGATCGACCAGCAGGCGGAGGAAATGTTTGAGCGGCTGACAAAGCAGATGGCAGCGCAAGAGAGAGTAACCGAGGCACTAAAAGCAAGCGATCAGATGGCATGGGTCAATAGCATAAATCGGATTCGCAGTATTGTGAGAGAAATAGTTTTGACTGATTATATTTACTGCTGAACTGAAAGGGCGGAGAGGGAATCCTTCTCCGCCTTTTGCTAATCTGTTCGATTTTGATTTTTACGACATTCTAAAAAGAGCCGCAAAGTTCTTTTGCTTGCACACCATGTCGTAACGCGAGATATTCAACCGTTTCCTTCACGCCGCGTCCCGAAGCTGCTCCACCACGCTGCGGCGCGCCTCCTGCCCGTAGAGGATCGTCGGAATGAGCCAGCCCAGCAGGGCAAAAACCGGGATCGACGAAAGCACCGGTGTGATAACGAAGCGTGGATGCAGGAACCAGAACATCTTCTCCATCAGATGGATGGCGAGCGGGCTGATGAGAAGCGAGACGCCGAACGCCAGCGCCGCCGCGCTCAGGGCGTAAAACAGCCCCTCGATGATCAGCATGGAGCAAAGCTGTCGCCCCGTCATTCCTACCGCCTGCAAGACCGCGAACTCCCGTCTGCGGGAGAGGATGCCCGTCATGACGGCGTTGAAGAAGTTCAAAACGCCAACCAGAGCGATGATCGCGCACAAGATGCCTCCGAGCAGAACAAACATATTTCGGAAGCCCTCAAATTCGGCGCGCAGGGTAGCTTTGCTCTCGTACATCAAAGGCGACGCCGCGTCGGCGGTCAACTCAGACAGATACCGCTCCGCTGCCGCCTCCGTTTCTTCATCCGGCGTATCGAAGAGATAGAACAGCGGAGCCGCTTTCCTGCCGCTGTCCCGTTCAAGAGTCTCCACGGGCAGGACGGCCTGATACCCGACGACGGGCGAATAGCGGTATCCCATGCCATACGGCACGTCAATAAGCGCGCAGACGGTGTATTCGACCTCGTGCGCGCCGACGAGCTCTTCTTTCAGGTTTTGCGGCAAGGTGGTCTCGCTGCACAGCTCTCCCGTGCTGCTGTCGATATAGTGGCTGTCCTCCGCGTAGACGACGGTAATCGTATCGCCGACGGCAGGGTAGATTTCGGGATCGATTACATTGCCAAAATCATCCGTATTGACGGCGATCGCAATGCTGCTGCCTTCCTCGCTGAGCGGTGCGAGATCGCCGTCCAGCACGGTCAGCTTGCCGAGCAAATCCTTGTCAAAGCCCTCCAGCAGCAGTTCTTCCCTGACGCTGTTTTCCCGACGCTCCATCATGGACCGTTGCATTTCCAACCATTCCGCGCCATAGAAGCCCTCCGCCTGTACGTTCCAGGCATCTTCAGGCATCCACACCTTCGTCACGCCCGTATCGGTGTATCCGCACCCGGACAGGCTTGCGCGCGTACCTGCCTCGATCTCGTTGATAGACTCCGGCGAAAGGTACTCGGCGTCGGTGGTGACGAAGTGGAAATAATCGGGGCTGCTGACGATGAAATCCGCGCAGGTCTTGGAGGCGAGGTACTTTTCCATGTCAAAGCCGCAGACGAACAGCGTGAGGACGTGCAGAAGAACGACGGACAGCGCCAGCGAAAGCACGACCAGCGCGGTCTTCTTCCGGCTTCGTCCGAGATTAGCGAACGCCATGCGATACACGCGGGAGCCGTGCGCGGCGGTGCGCACCTTCTTTACGGCGCTTGCCTCGGTGTACCGCGTCGCCTCGACGGGGGACACCTTTCCCGCCTGCCTTCCCGGTCTCGCGCAGGAGAGCAGCACCGTTGCGAGTGCAAAGAGCGCGGAGAACGCGAAGATCAAGGGCGACGCGCTGACAGTCAGGGCTGCGGTTCCGAGATTGCTCACGGAAAGGATCGTCGGCAGCAGCCAAACGCCCACGCCGTAGCCCGCCAGCAGTCCGACGGGAATGCCGACGGCGCACAGGGCAAAGGCCTGGACGCGGATGATGCGCCGCAGCTGCTTCGACGTCACGCCGATGGTCTTCAAAAGCCCATAGTAGCGGATGTCGCCGGTGACGGAGATCTGAAAGATGTTGTAGATGATCAGATACCCGGTCATGAACACCAGCAGCAAAAACGCGGCGATGGCGGCAAGAAGCCCCGGGTCCATGCCGCTTGCGAGCTGCGCGGTCGTATAGCCCCAGTTGACGCCGATGTTCCCGGCATCATAGCCCAATTCCTCGTCCACGCGCTCCATCTGCCCGCGAATGTCTGCCGCAGAGGACATCATTACGTTCAGGTCCGTGCGGAAGGCTTCCATGCCGCGCTTCTCGCCAAGCGTCTTCGCCTGTTCCACATAGTCGCGTGAGATGTTGATGTAGTGCACCGGCATCAGGTCGTCATAGTCCCACCAGCCCACCAAAATAAAGGTGTCCGTGACCGTCTCGCCCGTTCGCATACCGTCATAGAGCGTATAGGTCAGCGGGATCTCCGTGCCAAGCTCTGGGTTGATACCCAGCAGCTCCAGCGTCCCGGTATCCGTCGTGATCTCCCTGCCTGCCGCCGGCAGCCTGCCGGTCGTGGGTGTCGCGTAGCTCCAACGGGTGCAGTTTTCGTCCATGTAGCTGATTTCGGCGGCTTCCTTGGCAAAGACGCCCTCCGTCGCGGTGCCGATGACGGTACGGACGCCGCCCTCCCGCACCAGACGGTGGGCGCTGATCGCCTCGATCTGCTGCGGCGTTACCTTCTTGAAGGTGCCGTGCATATAGCCGCCGAGCTGCCGGAACTGATAGGTCTGGTAGCTCGCGTTGACGGAGAGAAGGATGGTAAAGAGCGAGGTGATGAGCAGTGAGGTCAGCGCAATGGCGATCACGGCGATCCAGTTCCGCTTTCGCGCCGCCAGAAGCGACCGGACGCTCAGGCTCCAAATGAGCTTTCTGTTCTTGACACGCATCGTCCCGCCTCCTCAGTTGCGACTGACGATCCGTCCGTCCTCGATGCGGACGATCCGGTCTGCCATCTGCGCGATCTCCTCGTTGTGCGTGATCATCACGATGGTCTGTGCGTACTTCTGGCTGGTGATCTTCAGCAGGCTCAAAACGTCCTGACTGGTTTTGGAGTCCAGATTGCCGGTCGGCTCGTCCGCCAGAATGATCGCGGGCGTCGCCGCAAGCGCGCGGGCAATGGCGACGCGCTGCTGCTGGCCGCCCGAAAGCTGGCTCGGCAGCGCGGAAACGCGCTCGGAAAGCCCCAGCGTCTCCAAAATACTCTCGACAAAGGCGCGGTCGATCTCCCTGCCGTCCAGCTCGACGGGCAGCACCGTGTTTTCGTATACGTTCAGCACGGGGACGAGGTTATACGCCTGAAACACGAAGCCGATCTTCCTGCGGCGAAAGATCGTCAGCGCCTCGTCCTTCAATGAGAAGATGTCCTTCCCGTCCACAGTCACGGTGCCGGAGGTGGGGCGGTCCAGCCCGCCCAGCATATGAAGAAGTGTTGACTTCCCGCTGCCGGACGTGCCGACGACCGCGACAAACTCGCCCTTCTCTACCGAGAGATCGACACCGCGCAGCGCGTGAACGGCGGTCTCGCCGCTGCCGTAAATCTTTGTCAGGTCTTTTGCCTGCAATATTTCCATTGTGATGCCTCCATGAAAAATCTGCATGACTGCGGAGAAGCACTCCCCGAGGTCATACAGATCATCTCATATAAATCTTTCCAGATTCTTTCGGCAGGGCAAAAAATTCTTTCAGTTTTGAAAGAATCTTCACGCACACGGCAGAAACACGGAAAACACGGAGCCCTTGCCGGGAATCGAGGACACCTTGATATAGCCGCCCTCCTGCGTGACGATCTCACGCGCCAGATACAGTCCGACGCCCACGCCGTTGCTGTCGCGGTTCGCCTCGGAGCGGTAAAATCGCGAGAATATCTTCGCCTGCTCCGCCTCGGGGATACCGTCACCGGTATCGGCGACGTCGATGCGCACGAACAGCTCATAGGCTTGCGCGGAGAGCGTCACACCGCCGCTGCGCGTGTATTTGATCGCGTTGTCCACAAGGTTCCCGACCGCCTCTGCCGTCCATTTGGGATCGCAGACCGCGCTCAGTTCAATCGGCTCCATGCTGAGCGACAAGCCCTTAGCCGCAGCCTTGGGCGCGTACTGCTCCAAAACGCCGCGCAGGATCGGCTCCAAAAGCTCCGCGCGCGGCGTGAGCACCAGTATCCCGTTTTCCAGCCGGGAGAGCTTCACCAGCGCGTCGATCAGGAAGCGGAGCTTTTCTGTCTGGTGATGGATGGCGCTCACATTCCCGCGCTGTTCCTCGGTTAGCTCGGAATCCTCCAACAGCTCGCTGCAGAGCAGGAGATTGGCGATCGGCGTCTTGGTTTGGTGCGAGATATCGGAGATCAGCTCCTTGATCTTGTCCCGCTCCTCCGCAATGTGGGCAGAGGATACCACGGAGGCGCTCAAATAATGGGAAAGCTCGGTTTCCAGCCTTGACAGGCGGCTCTCGTCGAAGCTCTCCTCCGAAAAGCTCCCATCCATCGCCGCGCGGAGCATCCGTTCGATGCTTTCCATGAGCCGCGCGGTGCGTCGGCGCTGCCAAAGAATCAGGCCCACGGCGGCGCAGAGGACAAGCAAGGCGGCGATCAAAAGCCATTTATCCATTCTCTTTCACCCAGGTGTAGCCGATGCCATAGACGGTTTGAATGGTTTTCTGCGCGCCCAGCTTGTCCCGCAGGCGCTTGACGGTCACGGAGAGTGCGTTTTCCTCCACGAACTCCGCGCCGTCCGTCCAGATGCGGTCCAGCAGCACAGCGCGCGGCACGGTCGCTCCGGCGTTCTCCACCAGCAGCTGCAGGAGCTTCTGTTCGGTCTTGCTCAGCTCCACGGTCTTGCCCGATACGGAAAAGGACATATTGGCGAAGTCAAAGAGATAAGGCCCGGACTGATAGCAGCCCGTCTTGGACGCGCCAGCCTTGCGGAGCTGCGTGTTGACTCTCGCGCGCAGCACCGAAAGCGAGAAGGGCTTGGTGATGTAGTCGTCGGCGCCGCGCTCCAGCCCGTCCACAATGTCCATGTCGGTGTCATTCGCGGTCAGGAGCAACACCGGAAGCGTCGGCGCCTGCTCCTTGATCTCCCGCAGCAGGTCGAGGCCGCTGCCATCGGGCAGATTGACGTCCAGCAGCACCAGCGTCGGCGAGGCAAGCGCGAGCTGTTCCCGCGCCGAGTGAAGATCGGTACAGGAGACGATCTGCCTGCCGTCCGTTTTCAGCGCCTTGCAAAGCCCCTGATTCAAGTCCCGGTCGTCTTCTATGATCAATATTTGCTCCATGGATGCTGCTCCGTTCGTTTTTCAGTATCGCATATCATAAATGAGAGTCATGCAAAATTCAATAGGATTCGCAGCAAATTGCTTTGCATTGCAGTCGCAAATAGGCCGTTGTTCTTACGCATCCACGTCAACAGCCTTGCGGCGCTTTTCCATCTGTGTTTCCGCCTCCTGCTGCGAGACATACGCCTTTGCTCCGTAGTGCGGCGTCACGGTCGGACGCTCAACCGTCGCTTCCGGCGCAGCAGATTCCACGGGCTTTTCCGCTTTCGCAGGTACATCTTCGGCGGGAGCATCGATGTCTTCCGCCTTTGCGTCCTGCTCCGGCGCCGGTTCCTCTTTCTCGGTTCGCTCCGTTTTCTTTTCCTCTTCCGCCTTCGGCTCTTGCTCGACCTGCTCCGACTCCCGCTCCTCCTTGCGCTCCAGCGCCTGCTCCGCCTCGGTGGAGAGCTTTTTGTATTCTTCGGTTTCAGCAAACGCATTCATGCTTTCGGTCATGCGGTTCATGCGATATGCCGCTGTACCGTCCCCGTTCTTTGCCGCCTGCATGGACTCGCTCACACGGGCCATATGAAGGCTTTGCACCTCGTCCTTGGATTTGCAGTGCCGCAGAGCTTCCTCATAGGCTTTCTGCTCCTTTTCGATCTGGCGGAGCTTCTCGTAGAGCTGCGGGTTCTTCTCCTTGAGATATTCCATCTCCTTCTCCGTCAGCTTCGCGCCGGCGTTGACCTTTGCCGTGATCTTGCCCATCTTCTCGTTTTCGGCCTCCTGCTCCGCCTGAGACGGAGCGTTGCCAACCGAGAGAAAATCGTCAAGACCTTTGCTGTGTCCCATCACGTTGCCGCTTTTCTTTTTCAGATTCCACTGCGTTTTGAGCGCGGTGGTCTTTGTGAATTGGCTGATTGAGCCTATCGTTGACAAATCCATAGTCGGTGCCTCCTTAATGAAAAGCGTGAGTTTACACTTTATCAATTATAATATCGACACTATTTCAGAATAATTAACGTGATGCTCACCGATCCCCCACAAGCGTTCAGTGTATTGGTACGCACAGAATCCTCGCGAGCAATGTTTCAGGATATCCTTTTTCCATTCCCGAAACGCTCGTTGGGGAGCGCCCCAAGCCCCTGACCGCCCGCTTGCGCGGGTCGGTCGAACGTGCCTGACGGCACGGCTTTGTCGCTCCCATTGGTCGCTTATTCCCGCACATTCGCGCAGGAAAAAAGAGGCGCGGTTCCCGCGCAATTCAAAAAAGGCGACATACGAAAACCTTGCCGCACCGGTCATCCGACGAGACAAGGTTTTTGTCGTTATCGCTCCGTCTGATCCTGCTTTGTTTTTCTTTCGCGCTCGCTCAACTCCGCGCCCAAAATCCGGTCTACGTTCTGCTTCACGGTTTCGTAGGTCAGCATCTCCTGCCGGTGCGTCCTATATCGCTCGTACTCCGCCTGCTTCTCGGCAAGCAGCTTGGCATATTCCTCGGAAAGCTGGGCGACCTTCGGAATGGGCTTGCCGCTCAGCGCGTCAAAGGCTTTTTTCGCCGCCTCATGCTGCGCGATCTCGTCGCCGTGCTTCTCCAAAAACTCTTTTTTGTGCCGCGACTTTTTGTAGACGGCGTAGACCTCGCGCGTCTTGGAATAGTTGATGATATGCGTCTTGAGCTGTTTGACCTCGGACAGCCTTGCCTCCAACTGCTTGATACGCTTGGAGGAAGCGTTGAAGTTTTCTCCGGCCTGCTCCGCCCGCGCCACCAACTCGTCGTAGTCGGTCAGATTATTGTCGATCAGGAAATTGAGCGTTTTGGCCGCCTCTTTCAGATTGAAGATTTTGGCCCAACGCTCGTAGCCTGCGCCCTTGCCTGCGTCGATCTTCGCTTGAATGTCGATGAGAAGATTGACCATCTTACCATCGCCGCGCTGAATGGCCGTTTTAGCCTCCGCAGAGCGCCCGCGCCGATGCTCACAGCGAGCGCGCAAGGCATCCAGCGTATAGTTGTCGCCCAAACGGTAAGAGCGCGTGAAACGCTCCTGTGCGGGCGCTCGGAAAGCTACGTTGCCACCCTCTTTTTTGACTTCATAGCCCTCGGCGCGCATCTTCGCCAGAAAATCCTCGTAGTCCTTACTGGCAGGGAGAACACGGTCGATGGTCTGGCGCAGGCGCTCCTTGAAGCTGTTGCCGTACTTGATCGCCGCCTGCTCCCGGTGCGCCTTACTGTTCCGCGCGGGATGCTCGATTACGGACAGACCGTTTTCACGGCACAGCTCGTCGTTGAGCCGCCGCAGGACAAGCGCCGAGCCTTTGACGTTTTTGAACTTTCCGTCGCAGTCCAGATTGACGCTGTTGAACTCGATATGCGTGTGGATATGCTCTTTATCCGTGTGCGTTGCCACGACGAACTGATGCTTCCCGCCGGTGAACCGCATCGCCAGCTCGTAGCCGATGCGGTTGGCCTGCTCCGGCGTAACCTCCCCGGGCTGAAAGGATTGCAGGATGCGATACATGACAACCTCTCGCGCCTTCGGCTGGCTGCGCCCGGTAAGCTGACGGTACAGTCGATGGCTGATTTCAAATTCCTGCGCAGCGCTTTCTGGTGAACACATATAAGAGGACACCAATGCGCCGTCCATTGTCTTTTCCGGCTTCTGATCGTAGTCGAGGCGCGCAGACATGGACTGCATTCGTGTCCTGTTGGTCATCGCTTTTCGGGGTAAAAGGCTGGAAATTGCCACTTGCCGCCTCCTTGTGATGCCTCTGGTCAACGTCATTTTGTCGCTGACCACTTTCGATGGGTAAAGTGGTGGCGGTGCCAAGCGCCGGCACCGCGTCACGGGCAAAATTTCCGTCATGTTTCACCCTGACCTCGCGGACATTTTGCCGGTTTTAAGAGTGTGGTGCCCGCGCGTGGCGCAGTCACCATTTTCTAAAACGGACACCGTGTCCGTTTTAAGGAATCAAAGCGAGCCGGGTTCGCTTTGATCGTCCACCGATCAGAACGACAAAGTGACGTTCTGATTGCCCTTCTCGGAAACGCTCTATCCCAACGGCGCGATTGCGCCGCTACTCCACTTGCCGCACTTCGTCCCGACTTCGCAGGTTACGGCCCTGATTGGCGCTCATGAAGTGCTCTAAGGTATCGGCGCGTATGATAGCCTTTCGCCCGACCTTCAGCACCGGCAGCTTGCCCCATTCGACCAGCTTCCGCATGGTATTCCGCCCAATCCCCGTAATTTCGGCAGCTTCGTCGATGGTCACGCCCAATTTGACAACACTGATTGCCCCTCGCCTCCTTCCACTGTTGCATATTGCAACTTGCTTGAAGTGAGTATAGCAGGCGGAGCATAATTTGTCAATAGCGTATTGCAACTTATTTTTGACGCTCTATAAAAATTATCGAAAAGAACTATTGTAAATTGCAACTCCTTGTGTTATACTGGCGGCAACGAGGTGAGATACCATATGAAAACAGAAAGCAAGTTCACTGCAAAACAGGTCGGGGATCGCATCCGGGAACGCCGCACGGAGCTTCGATTGTCCATGAACGACCTCGGCGAGCGGCTCGGCGTCAACAAGTCCACCATCCAGCGGTACGAGGCGAACGGCGTCGATCCGAAGAAAACCTACATGATCGTTTCCCTTGCGAACGCTTTGGAAACGACGCCGGAGTGGCTCAGCGGCTTGTCCGACGCGAAGGAGTACGACAACTACACCATCTGCAAGAAAGCCATTGACGAGCATATCTCGGCATACCTTTATGAGATGACGACCATCATCAGCGGTGAAGGTCACCGGCAGCTGATGAACAACCTGCTCGGCGAGTTCATCGACCTCTACGCCATCCTCTGCTGCCACTTCGCGCGAGCGATGGCGGAGGCGGACAGGATCGCGGAGGACGAGGGCTTGAAGGAGTCCATTCGCCGGTACGCCATCGAGATCGGCGACGTGATCCAGAAGTCCTACGTCAAGGAGATGGAAGCGCCGATTGAGGACATGAAGCGGCTGCTCGACGGCATCCTGCATCTGTACGACGTAGGGCGCACGGGCGTTAAGATGGGCGATCTGCTCAGCATCAAAGAACAGGCGCGGGAGCGTCTGAACGAAATCAGCGACAACAGCGATTCCGCGGCACCTTGAAAACAGAAACAGCCGGTACAAAATTACCGGCGTCTGTGATATTATTTCTTTACACGCAACGTATGTCACAGGCCCGATTGCCACGGAACAGAAAGGAGAAGTATTTACCGATGGCAAAAGGTTCTGTGAGGAAAAAAGGCAACAAGTGGTACTACCGCTTCTACGTCGAGGACGAGAGCGGGAAGCCGGTGCAGCGCGAGTTCACCGGCACGGCAAGCAAGAGCGAGACGGAAGCGATGCTCCGCAAGGCGATGGAGGACTATGAGGCAAAGAAGTTCGTCGCCAAAGCCGAGAGCATCACGGTCGGCGGCCTGCTGGATCTGTGGGTGGAGGAGGAACTGAAGCCCGGCACTCTGAGCAACGGAACGGTCATGTCGTACACGGGCACGGTGGGGCGCGTGAAGCGGTATCCCATCGGCAGCCGGAAGCTGAAAACGGTCACGCCGGAGCATTTGCAGGCGTTCTTCGATCACCTGTCCTTCGGCGGCGTCAATGCGGACGGCACGAAGGACAAACCGATCAGCAAGGGCTATATGCGGCTGTTCTCGGCGGTAATGCAGGGCGCGTTCCGCTTCGCGGTCTTTCCCAAGCGGCTGATGACCTACAACCCGATGCAGTATGTGAAGATCAGGCAGGCGCAGGAAACGCAGGAGCTGTTCACAGAGGCCGCGGAGGACGGTTTTACCGTTCCGACCATCAGCTTTGAGCAGTACAAGGCGCTGACGGATTGGCTCAAAAAGAAAGAGAATCCGGCGCTTCTGCCCATCCAGATCGCGTACTTTACCGGGCTTCGCATCGGTGAGGTCTGCGCGCTGACTTGGCAGGACATCGACCTCAAGGAACAGACGATCACGGTGCGGCGCAGTATGCGCTACAACGGGGCGCGGCACAAAACGGAGATCGGCACGACCAAGCGGAACAAAACCCGCACGGTGGACTTCTGCGACACGCTGGCGGCGATCCTCAAGGCAGCGAAAGCCGAGCAGCACAAAAACCGCTTTCGGTACGGCGAGCTTTACAGCCTGAACTACTGTAAGCAGGTGCAGGAGAAGGGACGCAGCTACTACGAGCTTTACAGCGTCCCGCAGTCCGAGGAAGTCCCGGAGGATTACAAGGAGCTGTCGTTCGTCTGCCTCCGTCCCGACGGGTGCTGCGAATCCGCAAGCACGGTGAGCCTCGTGTGCCGGACGGCATCGAAAAAGGTGCCGGGACTTGAGGGCTTCCATTTCCATCAGCTTCGTCACACCTTCACGAGCAACCTGCTTGCGAACGGAGCGGCACCGAAGGATGTTCAGGAGCTGTTAGGTCACGCCGATGTGAGTACCACGATGAACATCTACGCCCACGCAACGAGGGAAGCCAAACGCTCCTCGGCCCGCCTGCTGGATAAGGTGGTAGGCGGCGGCTGAAAAAAGTTCCCCTTGTTTTTGCCCATGAGGGAAAAAACAAGGGAAAAGGGCGTGGATATGAGCGCAAGAACTGTGGCAAATGCCGATAAATAAAGGGCTTGCGAGGATTTGGCAAGATAAATACCGATTGATCGAACAGCCCCGAGAATGGGGCTGTTTTGTCTGATCCGATTACAGCTCCGGCAAAAGCCCGTCCAGCTCGTTCAGGCTCCCCGTCAGCTCCGGGATGCGCTGGAAGATCGTCTTGCGCAGGGCGTCCGCGTACACCGCGTGGTACTCCTTCGGTAGCCGCGGGTGCGCCATGGCGACCGTCCGATACATCAGCTCCGAATAGGGCACGAGCTTTTCGTCCAGCCGCTTTGCCTTCTCTTCGCTGCCGCAGTAGGTCGTGAGGAACACATCCCAGAAACGATCCATCTCGCCGTAGGTCAGACCGATGAAGCCCATGGCGTCCGGCTCTCGCTGCCCGGTGCCAATCAATTTGTAGACCAGCCTGCAATGGATGAGGTCGATGAGCGGGCTGCCGCGCCCGGCGTCGCCCAGGTCGATGAGCTGCAGCTCGCCGCCGGTCTCCATGATGTTCTTGGCATGGAAGTCGTTGTGGATGAAACGGTCACCCTTGGGAATGGCGTCGTAGAACGCGCGCATGAGCGCGTTTTCCTCCGGGGTAAAGTCCTCCGTCACGGCGTTCAGCGTGTCGTAGAGGATGTGGTCGGCGGGCGGCATCTGGCCCTCCGGCACCTCAATGCTGTGCAGCGAGCGCAAAAGCTCCGCGGTCGCGGCGGCGTAGTAATCCAGCGTCTCCGGCTTTTCGCGGACGCGCTCGGTGACGGTGGCGGCGTCCAGCAGCTCGTAGACCGTGCCGAGACTGTCGCCGCAGCGCACGGTGTCAAAGGCGATGGCGCAGGGAACGCCCAGCAGGAACGCGCGCCTGGACGCCTCCCGCTCCGCCTCGATGACGTCGAAGCTGATCGTCGGGCGGAACACCTTCACGATCTGGTCGGGCGAGAGACGGTAGACCTTGCCGTTCGCGCCCTCGCCCAGCAGGGGAATGCCCTCGACGCTGACCTCGCGCAGACGCTTGTGCACGTCCAGCAGCTCGACAAAGCCGGTGACCTCAAAGATGTCATAGACCTCCGTCGAGACGTTCCAGACGGCGAGGGGCTTGCCGTACGCCTTGCGCAGCTTCATCAGCGCGCGCAGTCCCGCGCTGGAGATGTATTCCAAATGCTCCGCGTCCAGCGCCACATCCGCGCCCTGCGCGCCGCTTAGTGCCGCCAGCAGCTCCGATTCGGTCTGCGCGGCGTTATTGTTGTCGATGCGTCCTTCCAGGAACATGGTCAGCTTGTTGTTTTCCAGCTGTGTTTTCATAAACAAATTATTCCTTTCTGACAGTTGAATGGTTGCATTATATCCTCGTCCCGAACGTTCGTCAAATAAAAATGGCAGATATTTGCACCACTGCATTTTTACTTTGGTTATAGTAAAATGTGCGCAACCAAATTTGCGGCGCGGTTTTACGCGCCGATTTTCAGCGTAAGGAGGATTCAACTATTGAAGACCAGGAACGAGAACAACCATCTGACCATTTATCTGGAAGGACGCATTGATACCGGTAACGCCGCGCAGACGGAGCGTGAGCTGCTGGACGCTCTGGCGGGTGCGCCGGGCGCGGAGGTGACGCTGGACGCGGAGCATTTGGAATACATCTCCAGCGCGGGACTGCGCGCTCTGATGAAGCTGCGCAAGGCGGTGGGCAAGGCCGTCCCGGTGATCAACGTGTCGACCGAGGTCTACGACATCTTTGAGGTCACCGGCTTCACCGAGCTGCTGGACGTGCGTAAGCGCCTGCGTGAGATCAGCGTGGAGGGCTGCGAAAAGCTGGGACAGGGCGGCAACGGCGCGGTTTATCGTTTGGACGAGGACAAGATCGTCAAGGTCTACAAGCCGTGGATGGAGCTTTCCGCCATTCAGCGCGAGCAGAGCTTCGCCAAGACCGCGTTCATCAACGGTATCCCCTCGGTCATTGCCTACGACGTGGTGAAGGTGGGCGACTCTCTGGGCGTGGTGTTCGAGCTGCTCAAGTCCGATACGCTGGGCCACGCCATGCGGGACAATCCGGAGAAGCTGGAGGAGTACGTCGATCAATATGTGGCTTTGGCCAGGACGCTGCACACCACCCACGTCCCCGCGGGCAGCTTCACCCGTATTCAGGACGTGATGCACGAGCGGGCGAACCATCTGGGCAAGTGGTGCTCGGCGGAGGAGATCGCGCTGCTCAACAGCATCATCGACGATATTCCCGACGCGGACACCGTGACCCACAACGATCTCCACCCCGGCAACATCATGATCCAGAACGGCGAGCTGGTGCTCATCGATATGCCGGAGGTCACCATGGGCCCGCCGATCTGCGACCTTGTGTCGATCTTCCGCGACATGATCTCCGCGCCGCAGACCCAGAGCGGCATCATTGAGGGCAGCGTCGGTATGCCCTCCGAGCTGATTTCTAAAGCGGGCAACCTGTTCTTTATGAAATACACCGGCATCACCGACCCGGCGGCGCTGGGCGAGTACTTTAAGAAGCTGGGGTTGCTGTACGCGTTCAATGTGACGCTGGTACCCGGCAGCGGCTCCGAGCGGGCCATGCAGATGGGCGATACGATCATGGACAACCTGCTGCGCCCGACTGTCGTTCCCAACGAGCAGGCGATCCGGCACCTCCTGAAAACCATGTGAGGGAACCGATGGAACACTCGATTGGACTGAGTCATGTGGGCAATGCCCGTGAGCTGGGCGGGTATGCCGTGGGCGGGAAAACCGTCCGGAGCGGGCTGCTGCTGCGCGCTGCCGATCTGGCGGAAGCCGCGGCGGAGGATCTGGAGCGGCTGGAAAAAACGTATCACGTGGCGGCGGTGGTGGATTTCCGCATGAGCGTCGAGCGGGCGCTGCGGCCCGATCCTGTGCTTCCCGGCGCGGAGAACCATCCCCTCCCGGTGATGGAGCCGGTGGATTATGAGGGCTTTGACGACGAGGCGATGGCGGCGTTTCTCGATCCGAACGGCGATCGGCTGGCGATGATGAAGCAGTCGGTGGAGCTGGGGCTGCTCAGCAACACGCTGTACGCCGACTTCCTGCGCTCGGAACGCGGCAAGGCGGCCTATCGCGCGTTTTTCCGCCTACTGTTGGATCTGCCGGAGAACCGCGCGATCCTCTGGCACTGCACCGACGGCAAGGATCGCACCGGCCTCGCCGCGATGCTGCTGCTCACGGCGCTGGGCGCGTCGTGGGAAACGGTGATGGAGGACTACCTGCTCACCAACGTCTGGAATGAGAAAAAGCTCGCCGCTACCCGCGCATGGGTCGAGCATTCGGCGCTGGAACCGGAGCTGTGGGAGATGGTGATCTTCGGCGCGGGCGGCGTCGCCGAGATCTACATGAACAACGCGCGAAAGGCGTTGGAGGAGGACTACGGCTCCGTGGAGGGCTACCTTGCTCAGGCACTGGGCGTCGGAGAGAGCGAACGAGCGATTCTGAAGGAAAAATTCTTGATATAACGATAAACGGTAAGGGGCCGTCGTCGGAAGAGCAGATCCGGAGAATAACATGCGGCTTTTGCGGGTCATATCCGCAAAGCCGTCTGCGTTCTTTGGAAGGAAAGAGACGATGTTTTGCGATGAAAGCGATCATTTTTGATCTGGATGGAACGCTGTGGGACGCCACGGGGCAGGTGTATCAGATCTGGAACAGCGTGTTTGCGCGGCACCCGGAGTTGACCGTGTGCGTGACGCGGGAGGACGTGAGCGCTCTGGCCGGAAAGACCATGGAGGAGATCGGGGCGGCGCTGTTCCCGGACATGGACGAAAAGTGGCAGCGGGCGATCATGGACGAGTGCGGCGAGGAGGAGGTCGTGTACCTCCGCGCCCACGGCGGTGTGCTGTACGACGGAACGCGGGAGACCGTGGACGCGCTGAAGTCACAATATGGGCTTTACATCGTGAGCAACTGCCAGCGTGGGTACGTTGAAGCCTTCCTGCACGCCCACGGGTTCGAGAGCGATTTCCGGGACATTGAGATGTCCGGCAGAACGGGGAGACCCAAGGGGGAGAACACCCGGCTCCTGATGGAGCGCAACTGCCTGCGGGAGGCGGTCTATGTCGGCGATACCGCGGGCGACGAGGCCGCGGCTCGCTTCGCGGGTATTCCGTTCATCCACGCTGCCTACGGATTCGGGAAAGCGGTTTCGCCGGACGCGACCGCTCATGAAATCAGGGAGCTTCCGCGCGTTATGGAGCGGATTCTTCCGTAAACCAAAACAAAGCGACATATAAAAAAGAGGAGCACATCCATGCAATACAGAAAACTCGGCAACACCAGTTTAACAGTCAGCGAGATTGGCCTCGGCTGCGAGGGCTTCATCGACCGCAGCTGGGACTACACGAAGGAGGCCTTTGACCTAGCGCTCTCGCAGGGCGTCAACGTCATGGATCTCTACAGCCCCAATCCCGATATGCAGCAGCGCGTGGGCCGCGCCATCGCGCCCGTGCGGGGCAAATTCGTGCTGCAAGCCCATCTCTGCACCCGCTAGCGCAACGGCCAGTATGAGGCGACACGGAAGCTGGAGCAGGTGAAGGAGGCCTTCGAGGTACAGCTGCAAAACCTCGGCACCGACTACCTCGACATCGGCATGATCCACTATGTCGACTCGCTCTCCACCTGGCAGCAGGTCATCGACAACGGCATCCTCGACTACGCGGTGGAGGAGAAGACGAAGGGACGCATCAGGCACATCGGCCTGTCCAGCCACAACCCCATCGTGGCGCTGGAAGCCATCAAGACCGGGAAAATCGAGGTGCTGATGTTCTCCGTCAACCCCTGCTATGACCTGCTCCCCGGCACGGAGGACGTGGAGGAGCTGTGGGCGGACGAGAGCTACGAAAAGCACCTGTTCAACCTCGACCCCGGGCGGGAAAAGCTCTACGAGACCTGTCAGCGCATGGGCGTCGGCATCACGGTGATGAAGGCGTTCGGCGGCGGCGACCTGCTCAGCGAGACGGATTCTCCCGCGGGCAAGGCCATGACGGCGGTGCAGTGCCTGCACTATGCGCTGACCCGCCCGGCGGTGGGCACGGTCATGTGCGGCGCCCGCTCACTGGACGACCTCAGGCGCTCGCTGGCCTATGAGACGGCGACGGACGAGGAGAAGGACTACGCGGCGGTGTTCGCCAGCTTCCCGAAGATCAGCTGGGAGGGGCATTGCATGTACTGCGGCCACTGCGCGCCCTGCCCCAAAGGTATCGCTATTGCGGATGTGACCAAGTTCCTGAACCTCACGAAGGCGCAGGGCATGGTGCCGGAAACCGTGGCGCAGCATTACAGTGTGCTTTCCGCCCGCGGCGGCGACTGCATCCAGTGCGGCGCCTGCGAGACCCGCTGTCCCTTCGGCGTGAGGATCCGCGAGAACATGGCGCAGGCCAAGGCGGTATTCGGCTATTGACGCATAGCAAAAATCCCGGCGCGGACGGCTGTCTGCGCCGGGATTTTTCATTTGGATTTTCAGCAGAGGGACTTTGCCACCTCGGCGATGTGCTCACCGCAGAGGCCAAACTGCTTGAGCAACTCGGCGGCGGGGCCGGAGTGACCGAACTCGTCGTTGACGCCGACGCGGCGCACCGGCGTGGGCAGCTTCTCACTCAGCAGCGAGCAGACCGCCTCGCCCAGACCGCCGATGATCGAATGCTCCTCGCAGGTGACGATCCTGCCGCAGTCCTTCGCCGCCTTGAGGATGATCTCCTCGTCCAGCGGCTTGATGGTGCAGAGGTTGATGACGCGGGCGTGGATGCCCTGTGCCTCCAACATCTCACCCGCCCGGATCGCCTCGTAGGTCATGAGGCCCGTGGCGATGATGGCGACGTCGCTGCCGTCGCGCAGCATCTCGCCCTTGCCGATTTGGAAGTCGAAGCCCTCCTCGTGGAACACAGGCACCGCGAGGCGTCCAAAGCGCAGGTACACGGGACCTTTGTACGCATACGCCGCCTGTACCGCGGCCCGGGCCTCCACGTCGTCCGCCGGGCACATGACCACCATGCCGGGGATGGAGCGCATCAGCGCGAAGTCCTCGCAGCACTGGTGGGACGCGCCGTCCTCGCCCACGGAGATGCCCGCGTGGGTGGCGCCGATCTTCACGTTGAGGTGCGGGTAGCCGATGGAGTTGCGCACCTGCTCAAAGGCGCGGCCCGCCGCGAACATCGCGAAGGTGGACGCGAAGGGCACCATCCCCATGGCCGCCACGCCGGCGGCTGCCGCCATCATGTTCCCCTCGGCGATGCCGCAGTCGATGTGGCGCTCAGGGAATGCTTTTTTGAAGGTGCTCGTCTTGGTGGCGCCGGCCAGATCGGCGTCAAACACGATCAGGTCGTCATGCTGCTTGCCCAGCTCGACCAGCGCGTTGCCGTAGCTGTCGCGGGTCGCGATCTTCTTCACATCCGCCATCTCACATCGCCTCCAATTCCCTGATCTGAGCGTTTAGCTCGTTCATGGCCTGCTCGTACTGCTCGTCGTTGGGCGCCTTGCCGTGCCAGTCCACCTGATGTTCCATGTAGCTCACGCCCTTGCCCTTGGTGGTCTTCATGACGATGGCGGTGGGGACGCCCTTGGTTGCCTTCGCCTCGGCAAAGGCCGCTTCCATCTGGTCGAAGTCGTGACCGTCGATCTCCGTCACATGGAGGCAGAAGGCCTTCAGTTTGTCCACGATGGGGTAGGGGTCGATGACCTCGCCGATGTGACCGTCGATCTGCAAGTCGTTGTTGTCGATCACGACGCAGAGGTTGTCCAGCTTGTAGTGGTGGGCGAACATCATCGCCTCCCAGACCTGGCCCTCCTCGATCTCGCCGTCGCCCAGCAGCGCGTAGACGCGGCAGTCTTTGCCTTGATGCTTCGCCGCCAGCGCCATGCCCGCCGCGGCGGACACGCCTTGTCCCAGCGAGCCGGTGGACATATCCACGCCCGGCGTCTCGTTCATGTTGGGATGGCCTTGCAGGCGGCTGCCGATGTGGCGCAGCGTGGTCAGCTCCTCCTCCGGGAAGAAGCCGCGCAGGGCCAGTGCCGCGTAGAGGCCCGGGGCTGTGTGACCCTTGGAGAGCACGAAGCGATCCCGATCCGCCCACTGGGGGTTCTTCGGGTCGACGCGCAGCTCCCTGCAGTAGAGATACGCAAACAGATCCGCGGCGGACAGGCTGCCGCCGGGATGGCCGCACTTGGCGGCGTGCGTCCCGGTCACCACACCTGCCCGGATCCGCGCGGCTGCCAGTTGCAGCTGCTTCTTTTCATCTTTTGTCATGTGCGATCTTCCTCCTTATGAATATTGTGCATGAAAGGGATGCCGGGGTGTATCACACCCGACATCCCTTGTATTTAACTCCAATAGCGCTCGTAGAGCTGCTCCATGTGCTGCTTCATGAAGGCGTAGGCGTCGTCCGCCCGTCCGTCCAGCACCGCGCGGGCGATGTGCAGATGCTCCTGATTGTTGAGCGCGCGGTACTTCTGCGTTGCGACGGTGCGGCGCAGGATCAGATCCCACATACGCTGCTCCATGGTCTTGAACACCATCTCCATCATCATGAGATAAAGCGTGTTGCCGCTGATGCGCGCGAGGAACAGGTGGAACTCGCGATCCACCACCGTGGTGTACGCGTCCTGCTCCGCTTCCAGCTGGAAGCGCTCGATGATGTCGCGCAGCTCCTCGCGCTGCTCATCGGTGATCTGCTCGGCGGCGAGGCGCGCGATGTCCGGCTCCAGCGCCATGCGGGCGCGGATGATGTCCTGCGGCTCCACCTCCTGCACCATGTCCTCCACGGCGGGGGTCGTGCGCATGACATAGTAGCCCGCGCCGCGCACGGACTCCACAAAGCCGTTGAGCTCCAACGCGGACAGGGCCTCGCGCACCGGGACGCGGCTCACGCGGAACATGGCGCACAGCTCTTTTTCGCTGGGCAGCTGCTCCCCGATCTGGTACTGCCCGGACACGATGGCGTCGCGCACCTGGTTGTAAATCTGAATGTAGAGCTTGTTATTCGACACGGGATTGAAGGATTTCATCCGGCTCATCGCCCCAATCGTGAAACTTGTAATATCACCTTATATCATACAATACATATCATATCTGTTGTCGCGCATAAAGTCAACGAGGATTTATGCGCACAAGCTCATGTATCGCTGGTATCCTGATACTCGCTGGGGGAGACGCCGACGAGCTTTTTAAAGGTGGAGGAGAAATGGGTCACGTCGCGGTAGCCCACCGCCTCGGCGACCTCGTAGATCTTCACGCGGCAGTCCTTGAGCTGCTCCATCGCCTGATGCATCCGATAGCGGGTGAGATAGTTGAGCAGGGTGTAATCCGTCTCTTTTTTAAAGAGGTGGCTCAAATGCCCCTCGCTGATGCCGAGGTGCTCGGCGATGGCGGCGACGCCGATGCCGGGTTCGGCGTAGTGTGCGCCGATGTAGTCCATGGCTTCCAGAACGTACTTGCTCTTATCGCCCTTTTTGAGCTGGTAGAGCGTGTGCTCGTCCTGTGAGCCGGAGGTACTGGAAATGCGCTTTTGCAGCGCCGTGACCGCCTGTTCCAGATCGCCGTCGCGAAACGGCTTTAGAAGAAAGTCCACCGCGCCCAGACGCAGCGCCGTCTGAGCGTACTCAAAGCTGTCATAAGCGGTGAGGATGATGACATAGACGTTGTTGCCGCGCTCGCGAAGCCGGCGCAGCATCTCAAGACCGTCGAGGCGCGGCATTTTGAGGTCGGTGATGATGAGAGAGGGCTCCAGCCGCTCCACCGCTTCCAAGGCTTCGACGCCGTTGGAGGCCTCGCCCACCACGACGCAGTCCAGCGCCGCCCAGTCCACCGCCAGCACGATGCCCTTGCGGATCATCTCCTCGTCCTCGACCACCAGCACCTTCAGCATAGTTCCTCCGCCTCCCATCTCAGCGGCAGCGCCGCCGTCACCACGGCGCCTCCGGCAGCGGGATTTTCCAGATAGAGGCCGCTGCCCTCGCCGTAGTATTTTCTCAGGATCATGTCGACATTATACAGTCCCAAATGCCCGCGCGCAAGCCTTTCGTTGCGCTCGCGGTACGCGCCCAGCATGTCGGCGGGGAACCCGCGCCCGTTGTCCGCCACGCGGATGCGGAGCA
>Ga0310695_10005912_pt1 | contig 20807 bp, 17 predicted proteins | sample RumenRJG_04DNA_FD_203882 | JGI IMG/M metagenome (GOLD analysis project Ga0310695, IMG submission 203882) | Bovine rumen microbial communities from Lethbridge, Alberta, Canada - RJG_04 (v2) (version 2) | ecosystem: Host-associated > Mammals > Digestive system > Stomach > Rumen | place: Canada...
GGTGTCATAGTATTTGTTCCGGTACAGGTCCAGAACATCCTGCCTTATCTGCTCCGGTGTGGTCGTGGAAGGCTTTCTCCCTCTGTTCCCATGGATAAATGCAGCCTTTCCTTTTTCTTTGTAGGACCTGATCAGCCGGTTTACCTGCCTTTTTGTGATTCCCAGGGTCAGGGCAGCTCTGTCTTTGTTTCCGTTCTCATCCACAAGCTTTTTTATAACTTCATATTTTCTCTGTTCAGCCATCCTTAAGTCTATTCTCCTGATATTGATCACCTCCCTTCAGGGAGGTTATTGTATCATATGTCGGGACATTTTCATTTGTGGTATAGTGGGACATTATCAAAAATGATTTATAACACTCAGAAAAAATAAAAAATAATAGTTGAATATACTTTGCGCATGTGTTAAAATTGCAAAGTCGGCTGAGGAAAGCCGGAAAACCTTATATTTAGGGGAATCATACAATGGCAGTATCACGGTCTCCAAAACCGTTCATGGGGGTTCGAATCCCTCTTCCCCTGCTATGATTTATAGGCCGTTGTCACGAGTTGACAGCGGTCTTACTTTTTGCCCTGAGAGCCAGTGTTTATGCGGGTCTCGTACCCTTTTTAGCCTTGTCTGATGTTGTCCGGTGTCTGATTCAGTCCGTCTTATTGGACATGAAAAAATGGGGTAAATGGGGTACGCTGTGGGGTACAACGTGGGGTACGACTTCAGAGAGAGCGGGCAGATTCCGCCCGTCATGCCTTTTTATGTCTGGGAGCTGTCAATAAAAGCCGGTTCATGTTACAATGAGATTGCGGCATATGACCAGCCGGGACGGGGAGAGTCCCGTGGAGGGAAAGAAAAATGAGTGACAGAGAAAAAGCTAAGATTTTAATAGATCAGATTCCTGAATACAAAATTAAATTGGTTCTTGCGTATTTGCAGGGCGTTTTTGATGGCGTGTCGGAGACTCCCAACAAGGAAACTATTGCGGCCTTCAAAGAGATCGAGGAAGGCGGCGGGTATCTGTTTTCCGGATCAACTGAAGATTTGTTTACTGAGCTGGCGGGGGATTAAAAATGCTGGATGTAAGATATTCTTCCCGGTTCAAAAAGGATTTTAAGACCTGTACAAAGCGCGGGTATGATCTGCTGAAGCTTCAGACAGTGATTAATACGCTCCGGATCCCGTTCCCGCTGCCGGATGGAAACAGAGACCACCAACTGACAGGTGATCATAAAGCTTATCGAGAGTGCCATATTTCGCCAGACTGGCTGCTGATTTACTGCTATGACGGAGATATTCTTGTGCTCTACAGAACTGGCACACATGCAGATTTGTTTGGGATGTGAGTCAGGCAGAAGCCAGAAAGAATAATCAAATGATGTAGTAATTTATGGGAATTCTGGTTTTCCGTGTAGTTATGAGGTTTTTGGAATATAATCCCTCTTCCCCTGCTTCTGAAAACCGTTGTCATTAAGGCAGCGGTTTTCTTTATGCCATAGAATATTTATTGCAGAGATTCATACCTCCATAGACAGTAAAATTCTTTATATTGTAAAATGATAAACGTAGAGGAATCAGTATTCCTTTGCTGTGACATCATCAGAAAGGACAGATTAATGAAATTTGTAATTCAGGTTGTGGAAAATGCATCTGTACGTGTTGTGGAGGAAGCCGACGGCACGATTCCTGAGGGAGGCGGATATGTATCCGGCAGCATAGGGCGCGGCTTTATGGTACTGGTCGGCATCAGCGGAACGGATACAAAAGCGATCGCGGACAAGATGGTCGAGAAGATGCGAAAGCTTCGTATTTTTGAAGATGAGAACGGCAAGACCAATCTTGATCTGGCCGCAGTCGGCGGAGAGGTCCTCCTGGTCTCCCAGTTCACTCTCTATGCGGACTGCAAGAAAGGAAATCGTCCATCCTTTATTCATGCGGGACTGCCTGATATGGCGGAGCCCATGTTCAACTACATTGCAGACAAGTGCAGGGCGGCCGGAATGTCTGTTCAGACCGGTGTCTTCGGATCATTCATGAAGGTTTCTCTTGTCAACGACGGGCCTTTTACCATCGTTCTTGATTCGGACCAGATGGGCTGGTCCTGAGATATTTCGTTGTTTTTACAATAGCCGCTTGTGAACAGGTCACTGGTAAATTGTGTATTGTAAAGAAAAATAGGAGGTCATCGCGCCAACTATGATTATGGATTACAGCAAGGCAAAAAAACTGGGTGAGCGTGAATATAGAAGAAGGCTGGTGAAGGGGCAGTACCCCTATCTTCCTTCCCTGGAGGAAATGGTCAGCGGCGTGGACCGGATGCCCGAGATCAGTCTGGGACTGGCAGAGATCCCGTTGGACATGGTGGTCGGGACCAGGACGACCGGGCGTCAGAATGCTTTTGCGGCCAACTTCATGCCTCTGGTGGATGAGGATTCGGAGTTTGCTGCAAAATGGAGCAATCTCTATGACTCCCAGGTGGAAGAAGGGATCCGGGATCCCGTCAAAGTCTATGAGTTCATGAACCGCTTCTATGTCCAGGAGGGAAACAAGCGGATCTCTGTCCTGAATTACGTCGGTGCCGCATCTGTTTTGGCCAATATCATACGGATCAGGCCGCCCAGGACAGATTCCGAACAGAGCAGGACTTATTACGAGTATCTTGATTTTTACCAGGTGACAAAGAGTTTTGAGATTGTTTTTTCTGCGCCGGGCAGATATAACCAGCTGGCCCGCATTCTTCAGCAGAACCTGCACGATCCCTGGCCGGAGGAGCTCCTCGAGAAGCTGCATGCCGGCTTCATCGCCTTCAAGGAAATCTATCTGGCAAGGGGCGGACAGAAGCTTAATCTCACTGTCGGAGATGCCCTCCTGATCTATCTGAGCGTCTACAGCCTCGACAGCCTGACCCGGGAGGGGAGAGATGTAATCGGAAAACGTCTTGCCAAGCTCAGGCACGAATATATTGCCGCCTCGCAGCCGGACAGGATCGCCCTGATCGAGAGTCGCAAGGACGCGGAGACGCCGGCCAAAAAGCTGGCGATCTCCAAAATCCCTGTGCCTGTGCTGCCCAGGCAGGCTTATTCCCCCGCGCATCCTCTGCGGGTGGCCTTTATCCATGAAAAGAACCCGGACGACTCAGGATGGGTCTATGGCCATATGCTGGGCATGAATCACCTCAAAGAAGCCTTCGGGAGTATCGTGGAAACTATATGCTTTTACAATTGCAGTAACGAGGAAGAAATCGGAGAGGCTTTTGACACTATTCTGGCGGAGAACTGCCGGGTGGTCTTTACGACTTACGACTCGCTCAGGCCATACGCACTCCGTTTTGCAGTGGAGCATCCGGAGATCAAGATCCTCCATTGCAGTGTCAATCAGTCAAACCATGCTCTGCGTTTTTACTACGGAAAAATGTACGAGGCCAAGTTCCTTCTGGGCGCCCTGGCGGCCAGTATGGAGGATGATCACAGGATCGGATACGTTGCCGGCAGGCAGGACGTGGCTGCGATCCCCAACATAAATGCCTTTGCCCTGGGAGCCCAGCTCATTGATCCCTACTGCAAAGTTGTCCTTCAATGGGTCGGCAGTGAACCCAGAAATGAAGGCATTTCTTCCGATAGTCCTTCCGGACCGGTGAAGAATACAGCAAAACAGATCAGTATGTTCTCTGATGTAGATATGATCCGTCCGGAGGAGCGCATCCGCCGATACGGCGTGTTTGAACTGGGTGAAAACGGAGAGCAGAAGAGAATTGCAGCCCCTATCTGGAACTGGGGCATGTTCTATGAGCTGGTTGTACGCAAAGTCATCGACGGGACATACGACAGTTTGGCCGCGTCCAGGAAAGACTATTCGCTCAATTACTGGCTGGGACTTGAATCAGGCCTGATCGATATTATTTTGTCGGATGATCTGCCTCGTCCCGTCTACAGACTCTATGAACTTCTGCGAAAAGGAGTCATAGAGGGAAGGGTGAGCCCTTTCCAAGGAGTCATCTACGACCGGGACGGCTGTGTGCACGGAACAGAAGGTGTTTCGCTCACACCCGCGGAAATCATGTCCATGGACTGGCTTGCAGAGAATGTCTGCGGCGCTGATATCAGCGATGCAGATACCGGCGATGAAGATGCTGGCGATGCTGATGCAGGTGCTGCAGATACCGGCGATGCAGATACCGGAGATGCAGATGCCGGTGATGCCAATGACTGCGGCACAGATGCATGTGATGCAGATGCCGGCGATGCCGATGACAGCGGCGCTGATGTCGGTGATGCAGAATAGAAGTAAAGTCGGATAGACTAAAGGTTACAGTACACCTTCCACAGGAAACATACTGAAAGAGAAAAGACCGGATCGCGGATGATAGTTAAAAAACCGGGGGTTACAGTGAAAATACTGGTGATTGCAGATACAGAATCGAAAGCACTCTGGGATTTCTTCGAGCCGTCCAGGCTCGAGGATGTAGAACTGATTATTTCCTGCGGGGACCTCAATCACCGCTATCTGGAATTTCTGGTGACTTTTGCCCATTGCCCCCTCATGTATGTGCACGGCAACCACGATGGCAGCTACCTGAAGAATCCTCCCGAGGGTTGTGAATGTATCGAAGATAAGATCGTTCGCTATAAGGGGCTCCGGATCCTGGGACTGGGCGGATCTCTCCGCTATAAGGAAGGACCCTGCATGTATACAGAAGGAGAGATGAGAAAGCGGGCTTTTAAGGCAAGGCTCAAGTCGATCCTGTACGGCGGGGTTGACATTCTCGTCACCCATGCGCCCGCCAGAGGCTGGGGAGATATGGAGGACCTTCCCCACAGAGGATTCAATTGTTTCAATACCTTCCTCAATGTCATACGGCCGGGCTACATGTTTCACGGACATGTCCATCAAAGCTACGGGCATTTTCAGCGCGAACTTGTTCACGAGAGCGGAACGCGCATGATCAATGCAAGCGAATACTATTATGTAGAGGTATGAGTCAATGGGGACGGTTCCGAGTCAATGGGGACGGTTCTGACTGACTCCTTGCGTGCAATGAGTCAGTCAGAACCGTCCCCGAAGACTCAGAACCGTCCCCGAAGACTCAGGACCGCCACCGCAGGCTCATTCCACTCTTCAGTGTCTGTTCGGAGATGTTCAGAACAGGAGTTCTGCACAGCTGTAAAGTCTGGTTTGTCACAAGCGCACAAAGGACAGGCGGCGCAGGGTTATTAATTAGTATAAAAGGCTACTGTACAGACCCACCTGAAACGCGAGGTGTTTTTCGCGCGCTTTTCGCGAAAAACCCGAGTTAAACGGCGGAAATCGCGCGCACAGCGCATTGGAATGCGATTTTCGCAACGTTACTTGTACACGCCCTCGATAGGGCGTGTACAGTAACTATAAAAGTATATATTCATAGAAAACTTGCATTGAAAAAGACAGCTCTTGACTATATAATATAACAAGTAATGTTAATCTACTGTCAATGATGCTCTGCGGAACAGAAATTCTCAACACAGAGTGGTTTTGCCGCGTCTATAGAAAAATGGCATTTCCGTAAGCATCGGCTTTTTCGAGGGAGGCGATTATGGGACAGATAGCATCTGATTTTTTTAAGAAATATGGATCTGCCTATTACATGGAAAATGCGTTCAGCGTGGAAGAACTGCTTCGCATGGGGTCACATGATATACAGGAGGAATACGCAGGTCTGATGGATTCTGAAGAATCCTACATTCCCGCTGATGTCATGTTCAGTCTTCTGCGTGACCGGGCATTCTTCGCTAATCTTTTAGCAATGCGCGATGCCGGCGAGCAGGTTGTCATGAGCAATGTTTCCATTGCGATCACCTCCAACCATGTCGGTGTTGAAGGAATCAGCCCTGAGGACGCCGCAGAGAATATCATCGCTTTCTTCGAAGACGAAGATGATGTCTCCCAGACCATCCGCGGCGCGATGATCGGCAACGGCGGACGTGTCAGCAAGATTTATGTTTTTGCTAACGGATGGTTCGGCGTAGAGACAGAACAGCTGATGGATATGTCCTGGGTGGATAAGGTTGAAGACGGCGAAATTGAAGAGCTTCCTGCGGATGATGATCTTTATGAGCCTTCCACCAGTTACCTCTTCTCAGATGACGGCGATCTGATCGCCACACCGGATTTCCATGACAATATCAATTCATGGATGCTCTTTGTCGAGATGTTCTCCGCAGTCCATGAGGAAGCTTCCGCAGCAGATGAGGATATGCTTCAGGATATCGAAATCGACGACGCAGCCAAGAACTATATCGTCTTCTCTGATGAGGTACAGCATGCCATCGATGCCGGCAAGCCCCTCGTTATCATGGAAAGCGCTGCTACTTTCGGCGGCATGATCTATCCCGGAATCTACGATTTTGCAAAGGCTATGCAGAAAACCGTCAGGGATAACGGCGCCTGCCCCGCTTTTGTCGCGATTATCAACGGCGTGATCCACATCGGTCTGACTGATGATGAGATCTATTATCTGGAGAACAAGCGCGGCTCCATCTTCAAGGCCTCCGCAAGAGATATTCCGATCCTTCTGGCCAAGAGAGCGGACGGCGTTATGACCATCGCGGCAGCTGTATCGGCAGCAGCTATGGTCGGCTGTGTTGTCGCCTGCGGCTCCGGTATCGGCGGTGCCCAGATCGGCGCAGAGAAGTCCATGGATATCTCCACTGACCTCGAGTCCCTCGCCAGCAACGCTGTCATGGTCGTATGTTCCGGCACAAAGCCGATCCTGGACCTGAACCTGACCATGGAATACCTCGAGACAAAGGGCGTTCCGGTCATCGGCTACGGCACAGACCGCATGCCCGAGTACATGGTCCGCGGCAGCGGATTCCGCCTCACCTATCGTATGGATACCCCCGCTGAGCTGGCAGAGGTCATGAAGATCAAGGCCAAGATGGGAATCCCCGGCGGCGTTCTGGTCGTGAACCCTGTTCCCAAGGAATATGAGCTGGATCCCGTCAAGACCCGTATGGCTGTCGACGAAGCAATGCACGATGTTGAGAAGAACAACGTTCAGGGCAAGGCGATCACCGGCTACATGATGGGCCGTATCAGAGAGTACCTCGGCAAAGAGAGTATGGAATCCCAGAAGGCCTTCCTGCTCAACAACGCCGTCCTCGCTGCAAAGATCGCTACCGCTCTTCGCGGCAAGAGATAAGATCCTGTTTCCGCTCTCCGCAGGCTGGGGATGAAATCCAGTTTCTGCCCTCCGCGGACAGCAGCGAAGGTCTGACCAGGATTAAATAATATAACCAAACAAGGGTGTGCCCGGAAAATGCCAGCAATCATTTCCTGACATCTTCCCGGCTTACCGCAATCAAATGAATATATACTGTCAACCTGACGGGAAGCATGCGTTTCGACCCGAAAGAGCCTGACAAAAAACATACGATTGCATGAGAATGGTCTCGATTTTCAGGAATGCGGCCTGATTGTCCCGGCGTCTGTTTTGCCTGGACAGATCCCTATCCTGAAAGGCAGATTTTCTGTGCAGCAGTATGACCGGATCATTCCGGAATTGGTTTACAATAAAAGGCTCCTTTTGCGTCCCGTGCGCATAAAGGAGTCTTTTTTATGATCAAAATCGCTATTTACGGCAAAGGCGGAATCGGTAAATCAACAGTGACAAGTCATCTTGCGGCGGCCTTCGCGACACTCGGAAAACGGGTGATCCAGATCGGCTGTGACCCCAAGGCGGATTCCACCATCAATCTTCTGGGCGGGCAGCCCCTGAGGCCCGTCATGAACTATCTGCGGGAGGAGGACGAAGATCCCGAGACGCTGGATGAGATTTCCCGCGTCGGTTTCGGCGGAATCCTCTGTATTGAGACCGGCGGCCCTACTCCCGGCCTTGGCTGCGCCGGCAGAGGGATCATTGCAACCTTCCAGCTGCTGGAGGACCTGCGTCTGTTCGAGACATGGAAGCCGGATGTTGTCCTCTACGATGTCCTGGGCGACGTGGTCTGCGGCGGATTTGCAGCCCCTATCCGCGAAGGATATGCGGAGCAGGTCCTGATCGTCACATCGGGTGAAAAAATGGCACTCTATGCGGCCAACAATATCGCGACCGCCGTTGAGAACTTCGAGGACAGAAGCTATGCCCGTCTCAGGGGTGTGATCCTCAACCACCGCAATGTCGTGGGCGAGGATGAGAAAGTCCGTGCCTTTGCGGATTCCAAGAGTCTGGAGATCGTGGGTGAAGTCCCCCGCAGTGATGATATCACCCGCTGCGAGGACCGCGGCATGACCACCATCGAGGCCGACCCCGGCCTTCCTGTCAGCCGCACCTTCCTGGAACTGGCACAGAAGCTCATGGACAAGCCTCAGTAAACCGCCATGGCAGCGCGACTGCCTCCACCAAGGGAGTAAAAGTCGATTGCTCCACATGGCGAGGCCATGCCCCTGACTCTGACATACATCTATAGAGAAATTTGAAGAATTCGATAAGGATGCTTTCTATTCATGCAAAAAGAAAAACCAGTATTTTACACAGCGGCGGAGCTTACCGCGCGCGGAAGCAATGATATTCCCCGTGAGCTTGTGTCCACAACCCATCTGATCTACAGTTCGCCGGCCACCCTGGCCTTTAACTCGCCCGGTGCGGAGGGTTATGGGGTCAAGCGCGCAGGCCTTGCCGTTCCCGGTTCGGTCATGCTGATCGTTTCTCCCGGCTGCTGCGGCAGGAACACTTCCGCCATCAGCCGCATGCCGGGTTACGAGGACCGCTTTTTCTATCTGACGATGGATGAGACAGATCTAGTCACCGGCCGCCATTTGAAAAAGATCCCCAAAGCTGTTGCGGAGCTCTGCCGCGGCCTTGAGGGACAGGGAAAGCGCCCCAAAGTTGTCATGATCTGTATTACCTGTGTGGATGCCCTGCTCGGCACTGACATGGAACGTATCTGCCGCCGCGCCGAGGAAAAGGTTCCCGGTGTCCGCGTCCAGCCCTGCTATATGTACGCCCTGACCCGTGAGGGGAGAAAGCCCCCCATGGTGCATGTCCGCCAGTCGATCTATGAGCTTCTGGAACCCAGAAAGAAAAAACCGACCTCTGTCAATCTGCTGGGCTTTTTTGCCCCCCTCCAAGGCAGCGAAGCAGAGTATTCGATCAGCAGCCGGCAGGCCCCGGATACAAACGGAGAGAGCAGCCAATCCAAGGATCAGGATAGAGGGGGCGTCTCGTCCTCTGCTCAGGATACGGGGACCGCTCCGTCCGCTGATACTGACAGAGGCAGTGAGCTGATCCCGATCCTGCGCCAGGCCGGCGTGCGCAAAGTCCGCCAGATCGGCGCCTGCCCCGACTACGATGCCTTCCAGGAAATGGCGGAAGCCAATTTCAATATCGTCCTGAATCCGGAGGCCCGTCCGGCTGCCTATGATCTGCAGGAAAGACTCGGCATTCCCTTTATCGAAATGAGCAGGTTCTATCAGATCGACAGGATCGAAGCCCAGTATGCTGCCCTGGGAAGGGTTCTGCAGACAAAGTTTGATGATGCCGGATACAAACGCGAAGCAGAAGAGGCTGTGGAGGCTTTCCGAAACAGCTTCCCCGACGCAGTCTTTTCTGTCGGCGAAGCCATGAACGGCAATCCTTTTGAGCTGGCCTGCGCTCTTGTCCGGGAAGGCTTCAGGGTGCGGGAGATCTTCGGGACAGTCAATAAAGACAGCTATGTCTGGCTCGGTCTTCTTGATAAGCTGAGCCCTGAGACACGGATCTACTCAAACCTTCATCCATCCATGCTCCACTATGACGCGCAGGAGGCGGCAGCTTCCGGTGTGACGATCTCCATCGGACGTGATGCCGGCTGGTATCATCCCGGGACAGCAAACGTCCAGTGGATCACGGATGTGCAGCCTTTCGGATACCGGGCTGTCACAGGCCTCTTTCAGGCGTTGAAGGATGCCATGGAAACCGGAAGCCGCGGCAGCTTTACTTCTGCAATCTCCCTTGGCAGGACAGAAGAGCAGTCGTCTTCGGAAACCCTGACTGAGAAAGAAAAGACTGTTCAGGATATTCCGACGGTCTGTCCGGTAAGGGCAGGGCAGTCGATACCCTGCATTCCCGGCAGGACGGAAATTTTCGATGGTGCGAAAACCCCTGCGGGTTTCAGGCGCTTTACAACACCCTTTGCCCCTGACCAGTCCGGCGCGGTCTCCGTTCTCTATGATATGGGCGGGATCTGTGTCATCTGCGACGCGGGCGGCTGCACCGGCAATATCTGCGGCTTTGACGAACCCCGCTGGTTCGGCAGCCAGAGCGCTGTCTTCAGCGCCGGCCTTCGCGATATGGACGCGATCCTGGGCCGCGATGACCGTCTGGTGGAAAAACTTTCCGATGCGGCCGGGATCATTCCTGCATCCTTCGCAGCCATCGTCGGAACCCCGGTTCCGGCTGTCATAGGCACTGACTACCGCGCCCTCTGCAGGATGGCCTCCAAAAAGACGGGCCTCCCTGTCGTAGGTGTAAATACGGACGGTATGGAGTATTACGACAGGGGACTGGAAAAGAGTTATCTTGCCCTCGTGGAGGCCTTCTGTCCGACACAGGACGATAAAGATACTAATGATACCAATGATACTGCGGCCCCCGGCAGGACCGTCGGCATTTGGGGATATTCCCCGTTGGATTTTGCGGGAATCCTTTCTGAAACAGATTTGAGAGAATGGGTCAGACAGCAGGGATATGACAGGATGATCTGCTGCGGCGCCGGAACGAAGGCGGGGGATCTTCCGGCACTTTGTTTTGCAGAGAAAAACATTGTCCTTTCTCCCGCAGGCACAGGGGCGGCCAAATGGCTGGAGAAACAATACGGCACGCCCTGGGAATATTGTATTCCGCAGGCTTCTGCCATACTGAAAAAAGCTGCTCCCGACATGCCTGCCGGCAGGACCCTGGTGGTCCACCAGCAGGTCCTGGCAGATACTATCTGCGGTATTCTCCGAAAAAAAGGAATGCAGGCTGATACGGCGGGATTCTTCATGATGCAGCCCGGACTGCAGAAGGCGGACGATGTCCGATTGCGCGAGGAGACAGACCTGCGCTCCCTGGTGCAGGAGAGGCACTATGACAACGTGATCGCCGACGGCTCCCTTGCCCCTGTTCTGGCGGGACTGCCAGTCAGGCTTTATCATCTGCCTCACTTTGCTGTTTCCGGTGAGCAGAAACCCGACTGATACTCAGATCATCAGACAAGAATTTTTCGAAAAAATAAAAAGACATTTTTCTTAAACAGCAGCGGTATTTTTACAAAAGCAGCTGCTATTTGAAAACCGCAGCGATATTCTTGCAAATAGTAAGGACATTCGGTCCGAAAGGAAAACACTGCCATGAGTAGCATTACAACCGTGCGTTTTCGTGTATATGGAATCGTGCAGGGCGTCGGCTTCCGCCCGACGGTGGATCGTCACGCCCAAACCGCCGGGATCCACGGCAGTGTCTGTAACAAGGGCCCCTATGTGGAGATTTTCGCCCAGGGGACAGCTGCACAGATCAAGTCCTTTGAGACACTCCTCAACGAACATCCTCCCCGCCGTGCCGCGATCCTGAAGATTGATGAGAAACCGGTGGAGGATGCCGCTGTGTTCGAGTCTTTTTCGATCATAGAAAGTGAGAAGACCAGCGGTGAGATCTATATTTCGCCTGACATCGCCATCTGCGAGGAGTGCGAACAGGAGATGTATGATCCCCGAAACCGCAGGTATCTCCATCCCTTTATCAACTGCACATGCTGCGGTCCCAGGATGACCATCCTGGATGCCCTGCCCTATGACCGCGAGCGCACCAGTATGAAGATGTTCCCCATGTGCAAACCCTGCGCGGAGGAATATTACGGTCCCTGGTCACGCAGGTATGACGCCCAGCCCGTCTGCTGCAACGACTGCGGCCCGCAGGTCTACCTGCTCCCAGTAAAAAAGGATCAGGACAGGACAGGGGACCGGAAAGAATTTGAAAAAACGGACCAGCCTGTAAAGACTACCCGGGGAGGGGTCAGGGCGCAGATCATAGGACGGGATGCCATCACGGCCGCCCGCAGGACCATTCTCGAAGGCGGCATTGTGGCAGTCAAGGGAATCGGCGGTTTTCACCTTTGCTGTGACGCGACCAGCGAGCAGGCAGTGCAGAAGCTGCGCGACAGAAAACGGCGTCCGGCCAAGCCTTTTGCGGTCATGATGAAAGACGAGAAAACGGTTCGCCGCGAATGTCTTTTCAATGAGGAACAGCATCAGATCCTGACAGGCCACCAGAAGCCTATCCTTCTTCTGGACAAAAGAAAGACCGGATCGATAATGGCAGACGACCAGGCAGGGTCCGGCGGGAAAAAGCCTTTTGCAGATCCGTCTGATATAGAAACTGAGGGAAAGGACCCCCTTCTGGCTCAGGCGATTGCGCCCGGTAATCCCAAGGTGGGTGTCATGCTTCCCTATGCGCCGCTGCAGCATCTTCTTTTTACCTATGATGACGGACTGAAGATGCCGGATTGTCTGGTCATGACAAGCGGAAACGTCTCCGGCGCCCCCATCTGCCGTGACGATCAGGACGTCCTTTCGGAGCTCTCGGCATTCTGTGACTGTATTCTCAGCCACGACCGGCTGATCCGGATCCGCGCCGACGATTCCGTCATGGATTTTCACCGCGGCGAGCCCTATATGATCCGTCGTTCCCGCGGATATGCGCCGCTCCCCATGCTGCTCACGGGGGAGATGAATGGCTGTGTCCTGGCAGTCGGCGGTGAGCTGAAAAACACCTTCTGCATCGCCTCGGGCAATCTCTTTTATCTGTCTCCCTATGTCGGAGACCTGGAGGACCTCCGCACTGTGCGCGCCCTGCAGGAGACGATCGGACGTATGGAGACCCTGCTCGAAGTGACACCGCAGGCAGTTGTCTGTGATCTCCATCCCAAATACAATGCCACAACGGTGGCAGAAGAGATCGCAGAAAGCAGGAAGATCCCGATTCTCCGTATCCAGCATCATTACGCCCACGTCCTTTCCTGCATGGCGGAAAATGATCGGACAGAGCCTGTCATCGGAGTTTCCTTCGACGGTACCGGCTACGGAACGGACGGCACGATCTGGGGAGGAGAGATCCTGACTGCGGATTATCATGATTTTACCCGCGAATACAGCATCGCGCCCTTTACACAGATCGGAGGAGACAGCGCACCCCGCCAGGGCTGGCGCATCGCGGCCTCCATGATCTGGGACTACTGTAAATCGAGTCAATCGGAGGCAGACAACAAGGGAAAATCGGAAGCTGTCCCACAGCAGGAAAGGGATCCTTCCAATCCCCCGGATCCGGCCGGACAGTATTTTTCCATCATGGAGTCCCTTGAAATCTGTGATCTTCAGAATGCCAAAGTGCAGCGCATGATGGCGGAAAAAAAGATGCAGGCCGTCACATCGACCAGCGCTGGCCGCCTTTTTGACAGCGTGAGCGCCATGCTTGGCATCCGGCGCGAGTCCACATATGAAGGCGAGGCTTCCATAGAACTTGAATTCGCGGCGGAGCGGTACGCCGAAAAGCTTGCCGCCGGAACCATTCAAAGGCAGGAGGATGAACTGATGGACATCAGAAGCCGCCTGCAGCCGGATCAAGTAAGCTCCCATCTGCCGACAGACCTTTTGTTTGCGCAGCTTCTGGAGCGGCGGCTCAAGGGTCAGGATCCCGAGAAGCTGGCCTGGTATTTCCATCTCTTCCTTGCGGAGCTCGCTGTACAGGCCTGCGTCAGGATACGCCAAGAAAAGGGAATCGAAACAGTGGCCCTCACCGGCGGATGTTATCAGAACCGCCTGCTCCTGACACTTACCGAAGACCTGCTCCGGGAAAGAGACTTTGAAGTCCTGATCCACCATCTGGTCCCGCCCAATGACGGCGGAATCGCCCTTGGACAGGCTGCCGCTGCCATGATGCGGACCCGGAAGGGATCATAAATGTCTGCGGGCATCCGCCCATGGCCACAACTATAGATAACTATAAATAAAGAGAGGATAATAAAATGTGTGTTGGATTATCAGCAAGAGTCGTCCGTCTTCAGACTGACGGAACAGCCATCGTGGATGCTTCCGGCGCGCGCAGGGAAATCTCCGCGCAGCTGCTTGACGACCTTATGCCGGGCGACTATGTCATGGTACACGCGGGCGCCGCGATTGCAAAGATCACCCAGGAGGATGACGAGGAGAGCGATGAGGTCCTCGGTTCTCTGTTTTGATGAGACCGGCAATAAGTTTTTTGTGCCGGTCTGAAAGGTAATGGTGAATTCCTGTTATGAGTGACAATAAAAAAAATGTGATCGCGCGTGCGCGCGCCATTATTGACAGTTACGATGGAAAACCCATCCGGATCATGGAGGTCTGCGGGACCCATACACATGAGATCTTCCGCCTGGGGATCAGGCAGATCCTGCCTGACAAAGTCAGGCTGATCTCAGGACCCGGATGTCCGGTCTGCGTGACACCGGTGGATTTCATTGATGAGGCGGTCTATCTTGCCATGGAGCGCGATGTGACCATCTGTACATTCGGCGACCTCGTTCGTGTGCCCGGGTCCTTCGGAACGTCCGCACAGACATCTGATAAAAAGACTGCAAAGATCGGAAGCCTTGCCGCGGCGCGTGCGGCCGGCGCCAGGATCCAGGTGGTCTATGCCCCCCAGGATGCAGTGGCCTATGCGAGAGAACATCCGCAGGAGCAGGTTGTCTTTTTGTCTGTCGGTTTTGAGACGACAACGCCTTCTTCCTGTCTTGCCGTCAAAGAGGCACAGAGGGAAGGCCTGACCAATTTTTCCATTCTGACAGCCAATAAGACCATGCCGTCTGCCTACGCGGCCATGAAGGACAGTACGGACGCTTTTCTCTATCCCGGACATGTCCACGCGATCACAGGGACCGGGATCTGCGAAAAACTGGCTGAGGAAGGCACCAGCGGTGTCGTGGCCGGCTTTACTGCCAGGGAGCTGATGACCGCTCTGGCAGTGATCGTCAAAAAGACACAGGAAGGCAGCCCCTTTTTTGAAAACTGCTATCCCCGTGTGGTGCGTGCAGAGGGGTCGCCCGCAGCACAGCGCCTGGTGGAGGAGATGATGGAACCCTGTGACGCCCGCTGGAGAGGGATCGGTGTGCTTCCGCAGTCCGGTGTACAGCTCCGGCCGGAATATGCCGCCTTTGATGCGCGCGTCAAATTCAACATACCTTCCATGCAGGGGCGCGAGAATCCCGCCTGCCGCTGCGGCGAAGTCCTGCAGGGCAAGTGCATGCCCTCGGACTGCAAAGTCTTCGGCAAGGGCTGCACGCCCGAGCATCCCATCGGCGCATGCATGGTTTCCGGTGAAGGCGCATGTTCCGCCTTCTACCTCTACGGCGGAGACCGGTGACACAAATATATATTCGCTGACAGCAAATATTGATATCGAAATCAGCTATTGATATCGAAATCAGCTATTGATATTGGCGGCAGATATTGGCAGAAAAAGCATATATTGCTTTTGTACTTTTGATAGTAAGTATTGTTATTGAGCAGTTCATTTACCTGATCATGAACCTCATCTGAAAGGACACAGATATGCAGGAAACAGTTACACTCGCCCACGGTGCCGGCGGAAAACAGACATCGGAACTGATCGAAAAAGTATTCAAAGCCCATTTTGAAAATCCACTTTTTACACCGGATGACGCCGCTGTGCTCCAGATTCCGGCGGGCAAAATGGCCATGTCGACCGACGGCTTTATCGTCTCCCCGGCCTTCTTCCCGGGCGGAAATATCGGCAAGCTGTCCATTTGCGGCACAGTCAATGATCTGGCCTGCATGGGTGCACAGCCCATGTATATGACATGCGCCTTCGTCATCGAAGAGGGCTTTCCCATGGTCAAGCTGGAGGAGATCGCCGCCGCCATGGAAAAAACCGCCGCGGAAGTCGGTGTCTGCATCGTGGCCGGTGATACCAAGGTCGCCGGCAAGGGCCAGGTGGACGGTGTTTTCATTACAACGACGGCAGTAGGGCGCATTATGGATGGCGTTCAGACCGGCGGAGCGCTGGCAAAGCCGGGAGACTGTGTCATCGTGACCGGCGATGTCGGCCGCCACGGCTGCACGATCCTGCTCGCCAGGGATGATTACGGGATCGAGGCCGATGTGACCAGCGACTGCGCGCCTCTCTGGCACGCTGTGAACAATATCCTGACAGCGGCCCCCGATATTCATGTTATCCGCGATGCCACCCGCGGCGGAGTGGGCACGGTCCTCTATGAGATCGCCGGACAGAGCAATGTCGGTTTTTCCCTGGAGTCGGAGAGCATTCCCGTCGATCCCGGTGTCCGCGGCGTATGCGGCATGCTGGGCCTTGAGCCCCTTTATCTTGCATGCGAGGGACGGCTTGTCATCATCGCTCCGGCTGAGAAAAAGGACATCATCCTGGAAACTCTCCGCAGGAGTCCTCACACAGAAGGCGCTGCCTGCATTGGTACCGTGACAGAAGACCATCCCGTACGAGTCGTCCTCAATACTGAGATCGGCTCCCAGACCATCCTTCCCCGTCCCGGCAACGAACTGCTTCCCAGGATCTGCTGATCTTTCAGCAGACAGAGGATTGGAAAATGATGTCAGGTCATTCTTTTTTGATCCTCTGTCCTCTGTCAATTTTTACGCCTCTTTTTGCTTCCGTTTTTGATGTCTTTGAATTGACGTTTTTGGGCATGGATCATTGTGCCCGGTCCCAAACCACAATATCTCGATAAAGAGGAGTCTATGGATACACGTGTCGCTGTAATAGCAATCATTATAGAAAAAGAAAATGCCGCCGAGGGTGTCAACAACATTCTGCACACTTATCGCCGCTATATAATCGGACGGATGGGCATTCCCTACCGCGAAAAAAACATCAACATCATCAGTGTTGCTGTCGATGCCCCCGAGACTGAGATCACGGCTATGTCCGGCAAGATCGGCCGTCTGGACGGCGTCAGCACGAAGACTGCCTATTCAAAAGTGTAAAAACTGACGAGGATATTCTTTTATGATCAAGATAGCATTTTACGGAAAAGGCGGCATTGGGAAATCGACCACGGTGTCCAATATTTCCATCGCTCTCGCACAGCGAGGTTTGAAAGTACTGCAGGTTGGCTGCGATCCCAAAGCCGATTCGACAAGACTTCTTCGGGCGAATACCGGGATGGAGGACAAGGTTTCCGGACACAGCAGTCTGATCTGCAGTGAGCATACTGCCGGTAACTCCCAAAATGAGGCGGTGGATTCCGATATTGCTGCCATGATCCGGAGGATGCGCACGGGTGCCTCCTTTACGGTCATGGATCATATCCGTTCCAGAAAGCCCTTTTCCGCGCAGGACATTGTTCAGACCGGATATGCCGGTGTGCTCTGCGCTGAGGCGGGAGGACCCCTTCCCGGGCAGGGATGTGCCGGCCGCGCTGTCATCACGGCGCTGGAAAAAATGGAGGAGATCGGCGTTTACGATCTTTTCTGTCCGGATGTCGTTCTTTTCGATGTTCTGGGCGATGTTGTCTGCGGCGGTTTTGCCATGCCCATGCGCAAGGGCTATGCAGATCATGTCTTCATTATGACGTCCGGCGAGACCATGTCGATCTATGCGGCAGCCAACATCGGCCTTGCCCTGGAGAATTTCAGCGGCCGCGGCTATGCCCGCATGTCGGGCATCATCCTCAACCGCAGGGATGTTCCGGACGAGGAGAGCAGGGTGTCTGCTCTGGCCGCAGAACTGCATTCGGAACTGGCAGGAACTCTTTCCCGCAGTCCTCTGGTGCTGAAAGCCGAGGAGGAGGGACAGTGCCTCCTGCAGGCATATCCCGATTCGGAGATGGCGCAGGAGTACAAGAGGCTGGCGGATGCCATCGCCGCTAAAACCCTGGCCGGCAGCGGCGCTTAAAAAACAGGGATCCACCCGCTCATGAGATAAACATTCAATCTAACATGAAGTGTAGAGGTATATCAGATGCTTCGCAGAGTAGAACGACCGGATTTCCATATTGATGAAAAAGATGCCGCCGTCCGGATCGCGGACGCAGAATTCCCTGTGCCCTTTGCCCACAGGCTGGAGTTCAACGCCCCTGTACACGGCACATGGAATATAGTCCATATCGGTCTTATGGTTCCGGACTGTCACCAGATTTATGTCTGTGCGGACAATTGTATGCGCGGTGTCGTACTGACGGCTGCGGAGATGGGGGCAGGGGACCGTTTTTCCAGTGTTCTCATCGAGGAAAATGATCTCTACGACCAGAATCTGGAGACGATCACAATAGAGGGTGTGTCAGACGTCATCCGCCGCCTTCCTTATCGCCCCCGCGCTGTGACTGTTTTCCTGGTGTGCCTGCATCACTTTGTGGGCACTGATGCCGCTTTTGTATTCAAGACACTGGAGGAACGCTTTCCGGACATCGATTTTATGCGATGCTGGATGGATCCCGTCATGCAGAAGACCGGCCTGACACCGGAGCAGAAACTCAAGGAGTCCATGTTCCGCCCCGTGCGTCCGCTGCCGGTGGATCCCGGACTGGTCTGTGTGCTCGGCGACAATCAGGCACTGGATCCCGACAGTGATATTGCGCAGACAGTCAGGGAAGCCGGCGGAAGGATCCTGCAGCTCAACGACTGGAAAAAGCACGGTGAGCGCATCGGGATCTCTTATCTTCGGAAAGCTGTAACGGACAAGGAGGCCCAGGAGGCATACAGCTTTATGATCCCTTGTGAAAACTACGATGATTATCTGCGGATCGGCTCGGCAGGGCTTTTTATAACCCGCAGCCCCCTGGGCGTCCATGGTGTTTATCAGCTGGCTAAACGTCTGGGAAGGCCCTTTTTATACCTGCCGCCGGTATGCGGTGAAGACCAGATAAGGCAAGAACTCTCAAAGCTCCGCAGCGCTCTCAGGGACAATCTGCAGCAGACTGCCGGTGCTGCCGGAACTGCCGGAGCTGTCAGAACTGCAGGAACTGCCGGGACAGATGCCGGAGAGCCGGATGCTGCAGAAACAGATCATCTTGAGGGATCCATTAGGGATGAATCTTCGGCTTCGAAAGCCCTGCAGCATGCCCTGGGCCTGATCGGGGATACGGAGATCACCATTGACTATATCCTGAATCCCCGCGTGCTGAGTCTTGCCAGACGTCTTCTGGAGGCGGGATTTCGTGTGACCCGTGTCTATCTGGATGCCATTCTTCCCGAGGAGGAAGAGGACTTTCTGTGGCTGCAGAAGAATTGCCCTGACCTCATACTCAACGCGACGATCCATCCCAAAATGCGCGTGCTCCACAATGCGGAGAACGAAGGGAAAATGCTGGCTCTGGGCCCCAAAGCCGCCTGGTTCGGCGGTACCGCCCATTTTGTCAACCTCGTAGATTACGGCGGAATCTGGGGTAATTCCGGCATCGAAAAGCTCGCTGCCCTCATGGAAGACGCCTGGCTCAATGAAAAGGATACCAGGTCCATTGTGCCCCGCAAGGGACAGGGCTGCGCCTGCGTTCTATAAATCATCGGGAAGGAGACTAGGCCAATATGCGACAGGTTTTCAGAAAAATACCCGTCTACACCGGAGATGTATCCGGCGTATGCAGCGCCCTGTTTGAACTCGGCGGAATGGTCGTCATGCACGATCCATCCGGATGCAATTCGACCTATAACACACATGATGAGATCCGCTGGTATGACCATGACAGTCTGATTTTTATTTCCGGTCTCAATGAGATGGAAGCGATCATGGGGAGCGATGAGGACCTGATCCGCGATATCACAGAGTCGGCCCGTATTTATTCTCCCGGGTTCATTGCCATAGCCAATTCCCCCATTCCCTACATAACCGGAATGGACTTTGACGCCATCAGCCGCCTGGTCGAGGAGGAGACCGGCATCCCGACCTTTTATATCACCACCAATGGTATGCACGATTATACCCGCGGAGCCGGCCTTGCATTCCGGCAGCTCGCGGAGAACTTTGTGACGGAACCGGCCCTGACTGACAAGACGGCTCTGACAGACAGGTCTCTTCGCTGTAACATCCTGGGGATGACCCCTCTAGATTTCGCGGCAGCAACAAGTGTGGAAAGTCTGCGTTCAAAAGTTGAGGCGGCAGGTTTTGAGATCGTTTCCTGCTGGGCTATGGGAGATGATCTGGAAGGAATCCGCAAGAGCGCAATGGCTGACGTCAATCTGGTAGTCTCTTCATCCGGCCTTGCTGCAGCCCGATATATGTTCCGGAAATTCGGGATCCCCTTCACAGCAGGTTTCCCTGCAGAAGGTACCGAAGAGGTTTACTTTGAAGCGGTCACCAGGGCTGTACAGACAGGGGAAAACCAGTTTCCCTTCCGTGACCGCCGGGAGCCGGTCAATGATACCCTTCCCGTCTGTTTCATCGGGGAGCCGGTTATCATGACTTCCCTGGCCGCCCAGGCAGAGGAGCGGACCGGAGCACCGACCTATGTTTTCGGTGCCACAGAAGAGGCTGATGTCTTTCTGGGACCAAAAGACGCCGCACTCTGCGGAGAAGAAGAACTCGAGGAGGCGCTGGGAAAGCTTGGACGGACAAAAGTGGTCGCAGATCCCTATTACAAGGACGTCCTTCCTGCGGGCTGTGAACTGATTTCCCTTCCCCACCTGGCCTTTTCCGGCCGAATTTTACTCAATGAGATTCCGGATCTTTTTCGATTGATCATTGATTTATGAAGCATATAAATGAATCATCAGATGATGTTGAGGTCAAAAGGTGGTTAAGTGAACACCGTCTCGTCAAGCTGCACAAACGCCTTGGGCACGCTCTCGCTCTACCCTCGCTG
>Ga0310695_10005913_pt1 | contig 20806 bp, 20 predicted proteins | sample RumenRJG_04DNA_FD_203882 | JGI IMG/M metagenome (GOLD analysis project Ga0310695, IMG submission 203882) | Bovine rumen microbial communities from Lethbridge, Alberta, Canada - RJG_04 (v2) (version 2) | ecosystem: Host-associated > Mammals > Digestive system > Stomach > Rumen | place: Canada...
AGCTTATTCAGTTTTTAAGAGTCGGTGTTAATGGCGCAGAGGTCACACCCGTTCCCATTCCGAACACGGAAGTTAAGCTCTGCCGCGAAGATGATACTTGGCTGGCGACGGCCTGGGAAAGTATTTCGATGCCGGCATAAAGAGGTAAACGGAAGTCAAGGACTTCCGTTTACTTGTATAACGGGCCAATAGCTCAGTTGGTCAGAGCATCCGGCTCATAACCGGACGGTCCGGGGTTCGAGTCCCTGTTGGCCCACCATGCGTGTCTTGAAATAGACACGCATTTTTTATACTAATTTGTATCTAGAGTAAAGCCTACTTAAATGAGCAGGCTCAGGGTAAAAAACTGATTGTTGTTACGTATTTATCGGACGACCAATGGTCGTCCCTACATAAGATGAATGGTAGGGATGCCCATTCGGTATCCGTATTTTTTTTATTTAGCCGTACCTGTTTTTAACAAGCAAGCCCACTCAATTGAGTGGGCTTCATTTGTGTTATTTCCAATGCTCAAGTGTCGGAAGTAGTCCGCTCATATATTCTCTGACCTGTTGCGGGGTAAAATTTTCGTTAGCCATATGGTCTGCGCAGAATTCGATAATCTGCTCCATGTTTGAATAGGTAAAAGAACCGTTGGTATAGCACCATTTGCAGTAGCTTTCATTGAATGAACCGTCGGTTTCTTTTGAGATAATCGAATCTTCGAGCGGCATACCGCAGCACTGACAGATAAGTTTTCTGGGAGAGCCGAGAAGGGTGTTTATTGAGACATCAAAGAGTTTCGACAGAATCTTTAACGTTTCGGTATTCGGCAGAGTTTCACCGGTTTCCCATCGAGAGACAGCCTGACGAGTCACGAACACTTTTTCCGCGAGTTGTTCTTGCGACATTGAATTTTTGGTTCGGAGTTCAAGAATAATGTCTTTAGTATCCATAGTTAATCACCTCAAGTAGATTATATCATGAGCTATGAGAATAGGCAAGCAACGCTCTGTTGCTATATTTCCCAGTCGTCGCAAAGACGGTTGATAGCCTCAGTAAGTTTTCGCATATCGGCATTTGCTCTGCCGTCGGAGAACTTGATAAGCTCTGAAAGCCGCTTGGACGCGGCAACAAGGTCGCTGTAGCAGATATTGACATTACTGAGGTGTTCCTTCTTGGGAATGGGGATAGGTTCAGCGTCAACAGTTATTTCGCCGCTCAGAATATCAAATACAGCACCGCTGTAGGGAGCGTAAGCATCGATACCGAGTTCATTACGTATTTTTTGAGTAAAGCTTTCAGCGGACGAAGCCTCGCCGTGAATGATAAAAAACTTTTTTACATCGTTGATAGCTGATGCCCACTCCATAAGGCCGTTAACATCAGCGTGACCGCTGACACCCGGAAGCTGTTTGATTTCAGCGGCAACCTTGACAGTTTCACCGAATAGCTTGACCTTTTTTGCTCCCTCGATGAGACTTCTTCCGAGTGTATTTGAAGCCTGATATCCGACAAAGAGGATAGTATTTTCCGGCTTCCATAGGTTATGTTTGAGGTGGTGCTTGATACGGCCTGCCTCGCACATACCGCTTGCAGAGATGATAACTTTCGGGCGGGAATCCTCATTGATAGCGCGTGAATCGTCGCTTGTAACGGTGCGGATAAGTCCTTCAAAAGTGATAGGGTTAATACCGCGGCGGACGAATGAAAGAGCTTCTTCGTCGTAACAGCTTTCACGGTTGCTGATGAAGATGTCGGTAGCTTCGTTAGCGAGTGGACTGTCTACATAAACAGGGAAATCGTCGTGGCCCTTAATCAGGTTATCGCTTTTTATCTGACGGATAAAGTAGAGCATTTCCTGAGTTCTGCCGACAGCGAAAGAAGGGATAATAACGCTTCCGCCGCGGTCGAAGGTATTTTGCAGTACCTGAGTCAAAGCTGTAACATAGTCGGTCGGACGGTTATGAACGCGGTTTCCGTAGGTAGACTCCATGATGACGTAGTCAGCAGAATCGATAAATTGCGGGTCACGGATAAGCGGCTGATGAATATTTCCGATATCGCCTGAGAAAACGAGAGTACGGGACTCCCCGTTTTCTGTAAGGGTAATGATAATACTTGAAGAGCCGAGCAGATGACCTGCATCGCGGAATTTAACGGAGATTCCTTCAGCTATTTCGACCTGTTTTTCGTATTCGTGGGGAACGAAAAGTTCGATAGCACCGATAGCATCGTCCATAGTGTATAGCGGCTCGTAGTCGTCTTCACCGCGACGCTGAGCCTTTCTGCTTCGCCATTCAGCTTCAAACTCCTGAATATGCGCACTATCGCGGAGCATAACACTGCAAAGGTTAGCAGTAGCAGTAGTTGAGTGAATCTCACCGCTGAAGCCGCCGGCAAAGAGAAGCGGCAGCAGACCTGAGTGGTCGATGTGCGCATGAGTAAGAAGAACAAAGTCGATATCTCCGGGAGCAACCGGTATCTGCACGTTTTCAAAAACGTCATCGCCCTGCTGCATACCGAAGTCCACGAGGAACTTTTTTCCGCAGGCTTCCATATATGTACAACTTCCGGTGACCTCATGGGTCGCACCGATAAACATCATTTTCATAAACTGTGCCTCCTGTTATCAATTTATATAATTATACCATAAAAAACACTGCGTGTCTATAGTATTTTGTGAATTTCCTTTGGCGCTGTAATGATTTGTACAAAATTATGCTTGATTATAAAAACTTGATATGTTATAATAGTAGCTGCACAGTTGCTTACGGAGGTATTATATGAACAGGACTACAAAAACGATACATAGAGTTGTATCAGTAGTGATATGGCTTGCAGTTATAATAAACGCAGTATGGTTTGCAGTCAGTTATCATTCGCTTCCTGAGCAGATTGGCTGCCATTTCGGACCTGACGGCGAATTTGACGTGTTTGCCGAGCGCTATTACGGTGCATATCCTTATGTTGTGTGCCTTGTTATATGCGGATTCTGTCAGATTGCGGGACTTCTCACAGGAAAACTCCGTCTTGGTATGAAGATAACAGAGCGCGGCACTAAGATAATAGAGGAGGAATTCCGCTTCCTGCTTGATGCTATGAAGCTTGTTATTGCGGGATTTTACGGCTGTATCTGGTCGGAGTGTGTGATACATCAGCACGCGCTTAATGTGAAGTTGGGAGCGGCATTTGCTTTGGCTGTGATAATAATGTTCCCATTATTTTTTGCGTTTGTTATAACAACTTACACGGTAAGTAAAGTCAAATATATAAAACAAAAGAAAGAGGCAAAAGAATGAACAAAAAGGAAACATCAGAAATCAAAAAGAATTTTTCTGACAAGAGCGGATTCTTCATCATGGAGCGAGTGCTGACAGGATTTGTCGACGCTGAGAAAAATGTCCGCTACCACAAGGTGAATCCCTGCGTTACGATGTCGGTAGAGGAACACGATGTCTACGACGAGACACTAAAAAAGGTGCTGAACACAAATGTAGGCAAGAACTTCTGCGAGTACGAGTTCCCGAACGAAGCCTACGAAGAAGGCAAACCGCAGGAGATACTCTATTCCGTGCTTAAATCCGAGCTGAAGGACGATGTTGTCTGCGAGAATTTTATGAATCATATCGCGAACAATATCGCATATACAGGACCTTTCGCAGTAATCACTGCGTATTGTGTCTACACGATACGCAAGAAGGACAAGAACGACGAATTTGCAGAGGGTGACGATGAACTCTACCGCTACCTGCTTACGGCTATTTGCCCTGTGAATACAAGCAGTGACGGATTTGTGTTTGACAGCTTCAACAACGAGATAACAAAGAAACTCAACACCGAGCTGATAATCAGCAAAGCGCCGTCTGACGGCTTTCTCTATCCGGTGTTCAGCAACAGAAGCAGTGACATCAACCACGTAATGTACTATGCAAAGTCAGCGTCTAAGCCGAACACTTCAATTGTTGAGGACGTTCTCGGATGCAGTTTTGTTATGTCCGCAGACAGCGAGAAATCGAGTTTTCAGAGCATACTCAAGACCGTTGTCGGCGACGACCTCGACTACATGGTAATAAAGACAGTTAATGAAAAGCTTCAGGAAGTCGCTGACGAAAGCAAGGACGATACCGACAATGCAGTCATTGACAATACAAAGCTCAAGGGAATCCTCACAGATATCGGAGTACCGCAGGAGCGTGTAGAGATGACCGACCCTGTTTTTGAGAAGGTGTGCAACAATACCCCCCTTACAGTATCGAATCTTATCGAGAAGAAGACGGTACTCACATCGCCCGGTATTACGGTAAATATCAAGCCCGATGCGGCAGACAAGGTGCGCACGAGCGTAGTTGACGGCAGACGCTGTCTCCTCATAGATATCGATGACCCGACCATTGAGATAAACGGTCTTCCTGTGACACTTAACTGACGGCGAAAAAAATTCAGAAAAATCTCGAAAAACACTTGATTTTTCCAATTTTACGTGATATAATATAACATGATGATAGTTAGACTAAAGACCGGAAGCTTCCGGTCTTTCGTATTGTAAAAGGAAAATTCAATAAAAACTATCTGCTATCCCGCTGTGTGACAGAAAGGAGAATACCGGATGAAGCTAAAAAAGTTCGGAGCAACAGAAAAAAAGGTATACGACCTTATCAAGCCGATAACCGATGAACTTGGCTACTATCTCTGGGACGTAAGCTACGTCAAAGAGGGCGCAATGTGGTACCTGCGAGTGTTTATCGACAGAGACGAAGGGATCACCATTGACGACTGCGAAAAGGTCACCGAGCCTGTGAACAAGGTACTCGACGAGGCTGACCCCATTGCACAGAGCTATATGCTCGAAGTCGGTTCAGCAGGACTTGAACGGGAACTTCTCAAAGAAGACCATTTTGAGGTCTGTAAGGGCGACAAGGTAAGGATACGTCTTATCAGGAGTATCGACGGCGAAAAGGAGTTCTGTGCGTATTTAAGAGGCGCAGACAAGAATGAACTCACCGTTGCCGATGAAAACGGTGAAGAGAGAGTGCTCAGGCTTGAGGATATCGCCTTTGTAAAACTCTGGTTCGATTTCGATTGAACAATAAGCAATAAATCAGCTCATAAACCAATATAATAAAATGGAGGAAATCATAATGGATAACTTTTTCGACGCACTTGAAATGCTCGGCGAGGAAAACAGTGTAGAGACAGCGCTCCTCATAGAGAAAGTCAAGTCGGCTATGCTCAAAGCCGCAAAGAGAGCCTATCCCCACAGTGAGGACAGGATAAGAGTCGAGATAGACCCAGCTACAAAGAAATTCGCAATGTACATCGTTCAGGAGATAATCGACGATGAGCCTATCGACGAGAACGAGATAAACATCGAAGTTGCAAAAACTATCGACCCGAATGCAGTTCTCGGCGGAACTATCCTCAAGGAGATAGATATCTCAAAGCTCGGCAGAATGGCGGCACTCTCAGCAAAGCAGTCCATCAAGGGCGACCTCAGAGAGATAAACCGTGAGCAGATGCTCAGCAAGTTTGAGCAGAAGGAACACGACTGCATCATCGCTACAGTTTCACAGATAGAACCCGGCAGAGGAACAGTAACTGTAGAGTATCAGGGTACAGAGCTCTACCTCTTCAAGAATGAGCAGATACCCGGCGAAGTGCTTGAAGAAGGCAAGCAGGTTAAGGTGTACATCACCGGAATCGTCGGCAAGACAAAGAAACCCATCGTAAAGATATCACGTACACATAAGGACCTCGTAAAGCGTCTTTTTGAGCTTGAAGTACCTGAGATATACGACGGCACAGTTGAGGTAAAGTCGATATCGCGTGAAGCAGGTTCAAGAACAAAGATAGCTGTATGGTCAAAGGACCCCAATGTTGATGCAGTCGGCGCCTGCATAGGACCTCAGAGAACAAGAATCTCCGCAGTTGTGGGTGAACTCAACGGCGAGAAGATAGACATAATCCCATGGAGCGAAAAGACAGAGGAGTTCATCGCTCGTGCACTTGCTCCGGCACAGGTACTCAAAACCGTAGTAACATCGGAAGAGGAAAAGACCTGCACCGTAGTTGTACCGAACAATCAGCTTTCGCTTGCAATCGGCAACAAGGGACAGAATGCAAAGCTTGCGGCAAAGCTCACCGGCTTCAAGATAGACATCAAGCCGCAGTTTGACAGCCTCACAGGCGATGAAGCACCCGAGCTCAGCGAGGACTTTGTAGTGCCGGTGAATGAATCAGCACCCGAGGATGAGCTCCCTGAAAGCACAGCTGAGGAAGCAGTAACAGAGGAGACTGTTCCTGCTGAGGAAGCCGCTCCTACTGAGGAATAAGCATGAAACCGAAAAAGATACCCATGAGAATGTGTCTCGGCTGTAACGAGATGAAGCCGAAAAAGGAACTCATGCGCGTTGTGAAGTCGCCGGAGGGAGAGATAAGTCTTGATTTCGTCGGCAAGAAAAACGGCAGAGGAGCTTATATCTGCCGGAGTGCAGAGTGTTTCGACAAGGCAAGAAAAGCGCGCAGATTCGAGAAATCGTTCTCATGCAGGATTGAAGATAGCGTATATGAGGTGATGGCTGATGAACTCAGAAAAGAAACGGAAAACGGCTGACCTGCTGACGATATGTTTAAAAGCAGGAAAGAGCGTAAAGGGATTTGACAGCTCTATGGACGCAGTAAAAGACGGAAAAGCGTTCTGCGTGCTGACCGCTTCCGATGCATCTGCAAAGACGGTCAAGGAAGTGAACTTCGTATGCGGGAAATACGATATTCCGGCATATGCCACAGAGCTTGAGAAAGCTGAGATAGCGCGTCTCTGCGGAAAAGAGACGGCAGTCATCGCGGTCTGCGACAGCGGATTTGCCGCAGGCTTTGAAAAGATAATATCAAAATAACACCTCAGAAGTGTTGACATATATTTACACACTTTAACATCAATACCGCACTTGCGGTAAAGCAAATTGGAGGTACTGCAACATATGGCAAAAAAGATAAAGTTAAGCGACGCTGCGAAGGACCTTAACGTTTCATCGCAGGAAATCATGGACTTCTTCGCTGAAAAGGGCGATACAAAGAAGAAGGCATCAACAAGTCTCACAGAGGAAGAGATGAACATCGTCCTTGAGCACTACACAAAGCTTCACGAGGTCAAGACATTTGACGAGTATTTTGCGTCAAAGAACGACCCTAAGCCTGAGCCGAAGGAAGAGCCAAAGGCAGAGAAGAAGCCTAAGACCGAGAAGAAAACAGAGAAGGCAGAAAAAACTGCAAAGGCAGCTCCGAAGAAAGAGGAGAAGAAACCGGCTGCTGAGACTGAGAAGCCTGCTGTGAAGGCAGCTGAGCCCAAGCCCGAAAAGAAGGAAGAGGCTCCCAAGGCTGAGCCTGTAAAGAAGGAGGAAACTCCGAAGGCTGAGCCTGTAAAGAAGGAGGAAGCTCCCAAGGCAGAGCCTGTTAAGACTGAAACAGAAAAGAAGGAAGAAGCTCCCAAGGCTGAGCCTGTAAAGAAAGAAACTTCTCACTCTGACAAGAAAAATAAGAAGAGCGACAAGAAGAAGGAGCAGGTAAAGGCTCGTGACAGAGGCGAGAGCACAAAGCTCAATACCAACTTCTCATCTGAAACTGCTTCAACAGCAACTCAGAGACGTACAGTTGATACACGCGGAAGCTATGTTGACCTCGATAAGTACAACGAGCGCTATGACCAGATGGCTTCATCAAACAACAAGCACGGCGGCGAGAATTACAGCTCAAAGAAGCAGAAGATAAATCAGAAGTCTGCACAAAGAAACCGTCAGCAGTTCAGCAAGAAGGAGTCAGAGGCTGAGAAGCTCAAGAGACTTGAACTTGAGCGTGCAAGAAAGCAGCAGCTCAAGGTAATGATTCCTGAGAGCATCACAGTCGGCGAACTTGCAGCACGTCTCAAGGTGACAGCTACACAGGTAATCAAGAAGCTCATGGGACTCGGTGTAATGGCTTCTATCAATCAGGAAATAGACTTTGATACAGCTTCACTCGTAGCAGAAGAGCTCGGAGCAAAGGTTGAGAAGGAAGTAATCGTAACAATTGAGGAGCGCCTTATCGACGACAGTGACGACGACGATACAAACCTCGAACCTCGCTGCCCTGTAGTAGTAGTTATGGGACACGTTGACCACGGTAAGACATCTATCCTCGACCGCATCAGAAACGCTCACGTTGCCGCAGGCGAAGCAGGCGGTATCACACAGCATATCGGTGCATATCAGGTAAACGTAAACGGTCAGGACATCACATTCCTTGATACTCCCGGACACGAAGCGTTTACATCAATGCGTGCAAGAGGTGCGAATATCACAGATATCGCTATCCTCGTAGTAGCCGCAGACGACGGTATCATGCCGCAGACAGTTGAGTCTATCAACCATGCGAAGTCAGCAGGCGTACAGATAATCGTTGCTATAAACAAGATGGACAAAGAGGGTGCAAACCCCGACAAGATAAAGGAAGAGCTTACCAAGTACGACCTCGTATGCGAGGACTGGGGCGGCGATGTTATCTGTGTACCTGTTTCAGCTAAGACAGGTGAAGGTATCGATGAACTTCTTGAAAATGTGCTTCTCGTTGCAGAGGTACAGGAACTCAAGGCTAACCCCGACCGTCTTGCAAAGGGTACAGTAATCGAAGCACGCCTTGATAAGGGAAGAGGTCCTATTGCAACACTTCTCGTACAGAACGGTACACTCAGACAGGGCGACGTTCTTATCGCAGGAACAGCAGTTGGACGTGTCCGCGTAATGACAAACGACAAGGGCAGAAAAGTAAAGAGTGCAGGACCTTCCGTACCTGTTGAGATAACAGGACTTGCAGAAGTTCCGAGTGCAGGCGACATCTTCAACGCAGTTGAGGACGAAAGACTCGCACGCGAACTCGTTGAGCAGAGAAAGCATGAACAGAAGCAGGAACAGTTCAACCAGTACCGCAAGGTAACACTCGATAACCTCTTCAGTCAGATAGCAGAGGGCGAGATAAAGGAACTTCCTGTTATCGTCAAGGCAGACGTACAGGGTTCAGTTGAAGCAGTAAAGCAGTCGCTTGAAAAGCTTTCAAACGAAGAGGTAAGAGTAAGAGTAATCCACGGAGCAGTTGGTGCAGTCAAGGAGAGCGACGTAATGCTCGCAAGTGCATCTAATGCGATCATCGTAGGATTTAACGTGCGTCCTGACCCTGTTGCCGCTGAAAACGCAGTACGCGACGGTGTAGATATCCGTCTCTACCGCATCATCTATGACGCTATCGAAGAGATATCTACCGCTATGAAGGGTATGCTTGCACCTAAGTTCCGCGATGTTGAACTTGGACGTGTAGAGGTACGTCAGGTATACAAGATATCTAACGTAGGTATGGTTGCCGGAAGCTATGTACTCAACGGCAAGGTAACACGAGGCTGTCAGGTACGAGTTGTACGCGACGGTATCATCATTGCCGACGACAAGATAGCAGGACTCAAGAGATTCAAGGACGATGCAAAGGAAGTCGCAGAAGGATACGAGTGCGGTATCAGCCTTGAAAAGTTCAGCGACGTCAAGGAAGGCGATATCTTCGAGGCTTACACAGTTGAGGAGTACCGCGAGGACTAATGATGTGAGGCTATCCTTACATTAGGAGGAACATGATATGGATGAAGAGAGAATGAGCAATGCGGATATGCTCCAGTATTGCGATGAGGCGCTTGCATGGGCAGATTTCGGACCGATAGATATATTCTTTTTCGAGTCGGTGAAGAGGATACTGCTCGGCGAGTGCAGTCCCGTCGAGGAAGAGGATAACTTCCCAAACGACCTCATGGGAGTAGAAAGACCGGTAAGAGACGTTGAGCTTGAACCGGAATACGATAAATTTGCAGATATTTACTATGAAGAGGGCGATGAAGAATTGCCTGATTATACACAGGTAGAGTCGGACGTTGATGAAAGACCTGTCGGCGAATACTTCAGCGAAGACGAGACAGGCAGTAATCACGAGGAAATGCGTGAGACCGACGGAGTCGGCTTTACCGTAAACATCTGAGCGGCTTATATGCCGGAGAAAGGACAATATGCCTAATTTTAAAACGAGCCGTATGGCTGAGGACATCAAAAGAGAAATGACAGCTATCCTGCGCGAGCTCAAAGACCCGCGCATAGATAAGCTCCTCACGATAGTGAGGGCAGACCTCTCGGGGGATATGTCCAATTGTAAGATATACGTATCAAGTCTTGAAGGCATGGAACGTACAAAGGAATCAGTAGCAGGACTGAAAAGTGCCGCAGGATTCATCAGGCGTGAACTATTCCATCGCCTGAAAATGAGAAAATCTCCCGAGCTTACGTTCATAGCAGACAATTCGATAGAGCGCAGCGCAGAGATAAGCAAGAAGCTTAACGACCTGCTCTGATAAACACTGAAACGAGGTGCAATATGTTTATTGGTTACAGCGAGACAGAAACTTTTCTCAGAAACTGCAAAGACGCTGTTATAATAACTCATCAGAGTCCTGACGGAGACTGCATCGGAGCAGGCTTCGGCTTGAAGGATATACTTGCGGAGCTTGGTATCCGCAGCAGAGTCATATGCAGTGACGAGTTTCCTTCACCGCGTTACGACTTCATGACAAAGACCGGAGCAGGTGAGGACTTTGAGCCGCAGACCGTTATTGCAGTAGATATCGCCGATGAGAAGCTTATGGGCAGATATGCTGAGATATACGGCGGAAAGGTACAGCTTTGTATCGACCACCACGAGTCCAATAAGAATTATGCGGAGAAGACACTTCTCAGAGAGAAGGCTACCGCAACCTGTGAGATAATCTACGACCTCGCAAAATATATGGGTGTAAATATCACACGTCACTGCGCAATGTGCCTTTATACCGGAATCGCGACTGATTCAGGCTGCTTCCGCTACGATTGCACAACTCCTCGCGCACATGAGATAGCGGCAGAGATGAAGCGCAGCTACGACATTAACTTTGCAAAGATAAACCGCTATATGTTTGAGGTGAAGTCACTCGGCAGAATGAAGCTTGAAGCGAAGGTATCGGAGCTTCTTGAGGAGCACCTCGGCGGCAAACTCGCAGTTATAGCAGTAACTCAGGACATGATGAAGGAGCTCGGAATAGCTCCCGATGAGCTTGAGGGATTCGCACCGCTGACAATTCAGCTTGAGAATACAGAAGTCGGAATACTGATGCGTGAGCGTGAGCCTAACGTGTTCAAGTGTTCACTCCGCTCAGCCGACGCGGTAAACGTGTCGCTCATCTGTCAGACAGTAGGCGGCGGCGGACACGCTAAGGCAGCAGGCTGTACTATCGAGGGCGAGCTCAGCGAGGTAAAGAATACACTTATCGAAGCTGTAAGAAAGGCGCTTGATTAATGAACGGCATACTATGCGTAAACAAGCCTGCGGACTTCACATCATTCGACGTAGTAGCGAAGCTCCGCGGAATATTGCAGACTAAAAGACTCGGTCACGGCGGAACTCTCGACCCGATGGCAACAGGTGTACTACCGGTATTTGTGGGCACAGCAACAAAAGCGTGCGATATCATGCCGGACAACCGGAAAAGCTATCTTGCCGGATTCAGATTCGGCTGCACGTCTGATACACAGGACGTGTGGGGAAATGTCAGTGAGTGCTCGGACAAGGCAGTCAGCGAAGAGGATATTCTCGCGGTACTTCCGGAGTTTACCGGAAAGATAATGCAGCTGCCGCCGATGTATTCGGCAGTGCAGGTAAACGGACAGCGCCTTTACGACCTTGCCCGAAAGGGGATAGAGGTTGAGCGTGAACCGCGTGAGATAGAGGTATACTCCCTTGCGGTATCTGAATATGACCCCGCATCACGCGAGGGCATAATCGCAATAGACTGCGGAAAGGGCACCTATATCCGTACAATTATAAATGATATCGGCGAAAAGCTTGGCTGCGGCGGAATAATGACCTCGCTCGTGAGGGATTCGTCGTGCGGCTTCACACTGAACGAGTGTCACACTCTTGAAGCGATACAGCGTGCACGTGATGAGGACAGGCTTGAGGAGCTGATACTGCCGATTGAGCGCGTATTTGAGAAGCTTCCTAAGCTCAGGCTGAACGAAGTGCAGACAAGAATGTACCGCAACGGCGTGAAGCTTGACCTTCAAAGAGTTCACAACATAAAAAGCGGAACCACAGATTACGCTGTATACGGCTTTGACGGAGCTTTCATAGGAACAGCGCTTGCCGATTTTGAAAACGGCATTCTCCGCGTTGCAAAGAATCTTGTGTGAGGTGACGTCATGACCGGAAGTAGAAAGGCAGTCGCACTCGGACTGTTTGACGGAGTTCATCTCGGACACCGCGAGGTCATAGAAGCCGCGTGCCGACAGCGCAAAAACGGACTTGAAACTGCGGTTTTCACTTTTCTGCCGGAGAGTGTACTTCGCAAGAAAAACGGCGGACAGGGTTATATCTATACGCTCAGGGAGAAGAATATACTTCTGACCGAGGATATCGGGATAGAGGAGGTATACAGTCCTGCATTTGATGAACTCTGCACACTCACCGGAGAAGAATTTGCTGAAAGAATACTCAGTGAAAGAATGGGGGCAGAGGTAGTCTGCTGCGGAGGAGATTTCCGTTTCGGACGAAATGCCTCATGCGGAGTTAAGGAGCTTATAGACTTCGGAAAGCGATATGGTTTCGGAGTTGAAGTAGTCGAAAGTGTCGAGCTATACGGCGAAAGAGTGTCATCAAGCCGTATAAGGGAACTGCTTCTTGCCGGAGAAACTGTAAAAGCAGGAGAGCTTCTCGGCTATCCTTATTTCATTAGCGCACCGGTAGAGGACGGCAATCACATCGGCAGAACTATCGACTTTCCGACTATAAATCAGGATTTTTCAGATGGACAGCTTGTGCCGAAGTTCGGAGTTTACAGCACGTTCACCAGTGTTGGCGGAAAGGTACTGCCGTCGGTCACTAATGTGGGAGTCAAGCCTACAATAGAGGGTTTACGCAGACCGCTTGCCGAAACACACATAATCGGATATAATGGCGACCTTTACGGTAAAAACGTAGATGTCTGCTTTAAAAGCTTTATCCGTCCTGAGGTGAAATTCGGCTCACTTGATGAGCTGAAAGCGCAGATAAAAAAGGACATAACAGAATCTTTGAATCAAACGACATAGAAAGTTCGCTTGGCTTTCACTGTGTTATCACATATTGATATTATTCTAAATAATGGCATTTGCTGCATGAAAAGTCATGCGTAAAGAAAAATAATCAGGAGGGCATTACCAAATGATAGAGGTCAGAAACCTTACAAAGCGTTACGGCGACAAGCAAGCCGTAAACGATATCAGCTTCTCGGTCGAAAAAGGCGAGATACTCGGCTTTCTCGGACCTAACGGAGCCGGAAAATCAACAACGATGAATATGCTTACCGGATATATCTCGTCAACTTCGGGTCAGATACTCATTAACGGCGTGGATATCCTTGAAGACCCCATAAAGGCAAAGGCAAATATAGGCTATCTCCCCGAGATACCGCCGCTTTATGTGGACATGACAGTTGACAGCTACCTCGGATTCATGTACGACCTGAAAAAGTGCAAGCTTCCGAGAAAAGCACACCTCAAGGAGATATGCGACCTCTGCAAGATAAGCAACGTAAGACACCGTCTTATCCGCAACCTTTCAAAAGGTTACAAGCAGAGAGTAGGTCTCGCACAGGCACTCATCAACAATCCGCCGGTGCTTATCCTTGATGAGCCTACAGTAGGTCTCGACCCGAATCAGATAATCGAGATACGTACACTTATCAAAAAGCTCGGCAAGAATCACACGGTTATCCTTTCATCGCACATACTCCCCGAGATACAGGCAGTATGCGACAGAATAATCATCATAAACAAGGGTGTTGTTGCCGCTGACGGTACAGCCGATGAGATAGCAACTCACCTCACAAACGAGCACAAGATGACAATTCGTATCGAAGGCTCAACACGTACAGCCGCAGACAAGAAGGAGATAGTTGATTCTATCAGGAAGATACCGGGAATCAAGTATATCCGTGCAGACATGGAGCGCGAGAAGGGCATATACGATTATGACGTAGAGGCTAACGAAGAGGCGGATATCCGCCGCGACCTCAATAAGCTCTGCCGCGAAAAGGGCTGGAATATCCTCATGCTCCAGCTTTCAGACATGACCCTTGAGGACATCTTCCTCAGGATAACAATGGGCGACGAGGCAAGCAGGATAAAGGGCAGTGAGCCTGTTGCTTCCGCATCGAAGGAATCACCCAAATTCAGCCTTAATGTCAAGGACGGCGAGCTTGTGGCAGAAGAGGTCGAGAAAGAGGAAAAGCTCCTCGTTGACCAGTCATTCGACGACCCTGACGAAGAAAATAATGAAGGAGGCGAGAAGTAATGGGTGCAATATACAGACGTGAAATGGGCGCTTTCTTTACTTCCGGCGTCGCATACGTGTTCCTCACAGTGTTCACACTGCTTTCAGGAATATTCTTTTTCTTTGGCGTAATAGGTTCGGGTACTACCGAGACCTCGCCGATGTTCAGCTCTATGTTTATAGTAGTGCTGTTCCTCATACCGATACTCACCATGAAGCTTCTCAGTGAAGAGAAGAAAAACCGTACAGACCAGGGACTTCTTACCGCGCCGATAGGCTTATGGTCGATAGTGCTCGGCAAATACCTTGCCGCACTCACACTTTTCATCATCGCAGAGAGCGTTGTATTCATCTATTCGATAATACTTGCCTACCTCGGCGATGTAGTATGGTCAACACTGCTCGGCAACTATTTTGCAATGCTTTTCCTTGGTTCAGCATTCATCGCAGTAGGACTTTTCATCTCATCTCTCACAGAGAATCAGATGGCATCAGCAGTAGCAAGTATGCTTGCACTTTTCGTACTCTATCTCTTTGATTCGCTTGCATCAAACGTAACAAATGAGGTAGTACGCAAGATAATGCTTTCAGTATCTTTCTATTCAAGATATCTTGAATTCACACAGGGCGTTTTCAACATTACAAGTATCGTGTTCTTTGTCAGCGTAGCGTTTATCTTCAACTTCCTGACAGTAAGAGTCCTCGATAAGAGACGCTGGGGCTGATAGGGAAAGGAAGGTGCTAAACATATGAGCAATAAAAAAGAAGAGATGGAAAAGGTCACTGACACTGCGGAGAGCAGCACAAAGTCTGTCCGCGGAGTCGGAAAAAAGCTGAAATACGGTTCAATGTCAGCAGTTGTACTGGTATTCGTTATCGCGATAGTGATAGTAGTAAACCTTATGCGGCGTGCTGAACAAGAGATACCCCGTAAAGCTTGACCTTACACCTGATAAGAGATATGACCTCACAGACGAGTCGATAGACGTCCTCAAGAATATGGACAAGGACGTAGAGATAACAGTAACCACACCCCGTAATTCATTTGCAGCAATGGCTGTACAGTATAAGCAGATGTTCATGCAGTATTACGGACAGAACGTGGAAATGCCCTATGAGATAATCCCTGAGATTCTCGACAAATACAGCGTATATGCTGAATCAGGCAAGGGCAGCATCGACGTAAAGTACGTTGACATCAACAAAGACCCCGACGTTATCGCACGCTACAAGAGCAGCTATAACGGCGAGATTGGCGAAACAAATATCATATTCAGCTGCGGTGACAGAGTAAAGGTGCTTAACCAGGAAGAAGTAATCGGAATGATAACACCTTCACAGGGCAGCACACAGACCAAGATGGACATGGTATTCAACGGCGAGAGCCTTATCACAGCAAACATCATGTCTGTAACAGACTCAAACCCCAAGAGAGTTGCTGTCACAGCAAAAATGAACGGCAACAACATATGGGATAATACCCATGCAAGCCTTGCCGCATCGTTCGAGGCATTCCTCGGCAAAAACGGCTATGACTGCACAGAGGTCGACGTTGCAACAGATGCACTCAGCCCTGACGACTACGATATGATAGTAGTAGCAGCACCTGCATTTGACTTCTCAGACGATATAATCACAAAGCTCAGCGATTTCCTCTACAATGGCGGAAACTACGAGAAGAACATGATATATATCCAGAACTTCTACGCAACTGACCTTCCCAACATCACTGAATTCCTCGAAGACTGGAAGATTCAGGTCGGAACAGACGTTATCCTTGATGACGACATGACACAGGTTCGTATCGCAGCCCTCGGCTCAGTTGACTACGCACCTATGCTCAGCGTAAGCGATACAGATGCAGTAGGAACACTTCCGAACGATACACTGCCTATAGTTGCACCCGGTACAAGAGTAGTAAGCGGAATGACCAAGAACAACGAGAGCGTACTCAGCGAGATACTCAAGTCAAAGCCTACATCATACACTGCATCGCTTGTTGACAAGTCAGCAGAAAAGGGCGAAACAGGTGAATATTCAGCAATTATAAAGTCGAGAAAGGAAACTGCATCAGGTATCAATGTATACGGAAGCAACCTCCTCGTAATAGGCAGTCCGTTCATGCTTGACAACTCAATTCTCGCAAACACAAACACATTCAACAACGCAACAGTTATCCTCAACACAGTCAATAACATGACAGGAAAGGATTCAGGCGTTATCATACCCGAAAAGGCTATCCAGCAGAATAATATCTCACTTTCAACAGGCAAAGCAAAGGCTATAGAGATAATAGTAATCCTTGTTATCCCGATAGCAATAGCAGTTGCCGGAGCAGTTGTACTGTTAAGGAGAAAGAATCGATGAATAAAACAGCTAAAGGCATTATCGCTCTCGGCGCAGTACTTGCGGTGCTAGGCGGCGGATATGCAGCGCTGAGACTGACAGAACCGAAGGAGGAAGGCGGAAGCTCCGCCTCTTCCGAGGTAAATGAAGATAAGCAGTCGGTAATACTGATAAAGGACGATGAAAACGAATCAGCAAGCGGATATAATGTCGGAGTAATCAAGACGGTAGACGTAAAGAATCAGACAGACGAGCTTCACGTTATACAGAAGACCACAAAGACCGATGATTCTGCGGCAACCTATACCCTTGACGGATATCAGGACGTATTGATGAAGGATTCAATAATCGGAACTCTTGCCAACAACGCAAACGAGCTTGCGAGTGAAGACGTCATCGAGGAAAACTGCACCGACCTTGCAAAATTCGGACTTGCATCACCGACAGCAACAGTTGATATCGAATTTGAGAGCGGAAAGAAATACCGCTTGCTCGTAGGAAACAAAGCACCGTCGGGCGACGTGACATACGTAATGATAGACGGTGTGAACACAGTTTACACGGTAAGAAATTCAGCAGTTGAAAACTACACAAAGACAACTATTGAGCTTGTAGAGACTACTGTTCTTGAAGCACCCGATGAAATGCCTATCGTAAAGACTCTGAAAATTGAGCGCGACGATATAGATTATGACATCGTGCTGAAATACGAAGAGAAGGAAGATTCACAGCACAGCGGCGGTACATCTGCCGCACACGTTATGGTCGAGCCGACAACGGCGTATCTTGCAGTTGAGCGTGCGACAAACATAACAACAGGAATGTTCGGACTTGACGCACAGGACATCTACAGTGTACACTGCACAGATGCCGATATAGCGGAAGCCGGACTGAAAGACCCGTTCTGCACGGTTACAATGGAATGTGACGACGGCAAGACCTATGTACTTCTTCTGAGTGAACCCTTCAACGACAGTGAGAATGGCAAGTGCTGTTATGCAATGCTTGAAGGCGGCAACGTAATATATACGGTACAGACTGAGAATGCAAGATGGGCAACAGTAAAGCCTATCGACATAGCATCGAAGATATTCATTGCATCTTATGTATGGAATATCAGCGACCTAAAGGTAACGACAAATACCGGAGAGAGCGGCGAGTTCACAATCACCAAGAAAAATCCGGCAGAAGAAAAGGAGTCTTACACAGCTGACGATTTTGAAGCTAAGTACAACGGTGAGGCATTCGACAGTGAACGTTTCCGTCAGTTCTACAGTTTCCTGATAAGCGCAAACGCTGAGGACTTTGCACTTGATGCTAAGATTCCCGACAGCGCACCGATGGCAACAGTTGAGTTAAATGATTCGTTTACCGGCGAGACAATGAAGCTCGACTTCTATGAAAACAGCGCAATGACAGCATTGATAGCAGTAAACGGCGAGAGCAAATTCACCATCACAAAGTCCTACGTAGATACTCTTATCGACAACATTAAGAGAATCAAGGGCGATGAGGAATTTGTCACAACATGGAAGTGACGACATAAGCCTATTCAACACAATTACCAGTAAAGGAGAAGATGTCATGAGCGAAAAGTTTTTCACATATAAAGGATATCCGCTCGTAAGAAGCGGCAGACAGATATACTACGGATATATGTCCGACCCGTTCGTAATATGGATACAGATACTCGATACCGCGAAGGCTGAGGATGGTACAGAAACAGCCTCAAAGGTAAGAGTAATACAGATGGATACTAATGAAGCCGACCCGATGAAGGCATTTGTAAAGAATGCAGAGCGTGACTGCGGACTTTACGAGGCACTTGATATCGCAAAGGTATGGCTGGACAAGGCACTGATGTGCTGATAACATTTAATTAAACACTGTTAAAAAACTGATTTTACTTAAAAGCTGCTTAATTTAAGCAGCTTTTTCTTTTATCCGACAAAAGAGAAGAGGAGGATTTGTGGAAAGCTACAAAGTTTTATACTGTTAATAAAATGTTATTGAAAAAATACTCCGATGATATTATAATTAGGTTGTAAACACGCATTAATTAAGCTGAATTAGGCATGGCTTAATTAAAGCATAGTGAGGGATTAATTCTATTCAGGAGGAATGCAACATGAAGAGTTTCATCAAAAAGACGCTTACAGCAGCGTCAGCCGCAGTTATGGCAGCGGCAGCAGTACCGTTTGCTGCACCCGTACAAGCAGCCGACACGGTTTTCCCATTCGTTATTGAGGGAGAAAAAATGGAAGGTGCCGACTTATGGACATCTATCTATCAGACCGAGATACCCGGCTATTCAGGCGATGGCTTCTGGTATCTGACAGCATCACCGGCTTCATTTGAGGTAACAGTCCCCGAGGACGCAATGTATCAGCTTACCGTGCACGGTGCACAGATACTGAATGAAGGTGCGCGACAGCAGGCGGTGAAGGTAAACGGAGTAAAGTATCTTACGCAGGCGGCGTATTCTGAGAAGTGGACAGATTACGACTTCGGCATGATACGTCTCAACAAGGGCGTGAACACAATAGAATTCATCAGCGAATACGGCTATATGGCAGTAGACTACGTGACCGTAGCAGAAGCTGATTTCCCCGACCTTTCAAAGGCAACGTCCGAGACCTGCGACCCGAAGGCAACACCTGAGGCAAAGGCGGTAATGAAGTATCTCCACAGCGTATACGGCAATAATATTCTTTCCGGACAGCAGCAGATTTACGGCGGCGGAAATCAGGTTCAGACCACTATCCGCTACGATGAAAATGCTGATAAATGCACCGATGAGAATGGAGTGGAGTACACAATAGACAAGGAAAGCTACGACAAGGACGAACAGGGACACAAGTTCCCGTGGCACTGCACAGGTCCGGACGGACAGGTATATACCTACAGTACGCAGAACCGCAATTATACCTATAATAATTACGACCTTGACGTAAACCTCATAAAGGAACTCACAGGCAAGTATCCGGCAATACAGGGATTTGATTTCGGAAGCTACTGCCCCTGCTATGCGTGGGACGACGGAGTAGCAGGACGAATGATAGAGTGGACCAACGAAAAGGGCGGAATCTGCACAGCTTCATGGCACGTAAATGTACCTACGACTATGGCAGATTACACACTTGGCGAACCGCTTGACTTCTCAAAAACAACATACAGTGAAAAGACCGATTTCAAGACTGCAAACTGTCTTGTAGAGGGAACACTTGAGTACGACTACTTCCAGCTTTGCATGAAGAATCTTGCGGCAGAGCTTCAGAAGCTTCAGGACGCAGGAGTGCCGGTAATCTTCCGCCCATTCCACGAAGCTGAAGGCAATCCGAGCCGTACAGAGGACCCGATAGACGGTTCAGGTGCATGGTTCTGGTGGGCAAAGGAAGGCGCAGTCGTATACAAGCAGTTGTGGGCACTTTTGCAGGATACACTTGAAAACGAGTACGGACTCCACAACCTCATATGGGAGCAGAATCTCTATGCATGGTCAGACGCATCTGCACAGTGGTACTCAGGAGATGACAGAGTAGACATTGTTGCATTTGATAAGTACAATACACAGTACAATCGTCACGACGGCAAAACATCAGGACCCAATCTTGACGCAGAAGCAGGTATATTCTATAAGATACACGGCTATGTCAAGGGCAATAAGATGGTAGCGATGGCAGAGAATGATTCAGTACCGAGCATGACGAATATGCAGGTAGAGCACGCAGACTGGCTGTATTTCTGCCCGTGGTACGATACACCGGAAACTCCTTTCGTAAGCGGTGAAAAGTATCAGGACCACGACGAGCTGAAAGCACTCTACAACAGTGATTACTGCATAACACTTGACGAGCTTCCGGCTGACCTGTTCAAAGGCACATCAACACCTGTAACAACAACTACATCATCGACCGGAAAGGCAACAACAACTACAACAACGGTATCCGGCACCGTAAAAGCGAAGCTTATCGGCGATGCAAATCTTGATAACAGCGTAACCGTAGCAGATGCAGTAACGATACTCCAGTACATCGGCAACAAGGACAAGTATGCACTTGACGAAGAGGCAAAGGCA
>Ga0310695_10005914_pt1 | contig 20806 bp, 21 predicted proteins | sample RumenRJG_04DNA_FD_203882 | JGI IMG/M metagenome (GOLD analysis project Ga0310695, IMG submission 203882) | Bovine rumen microbial communities from Lethbridge, Alberta, Canada - RJG_04 (v2) (version 2) | ecosystem: Host-associated > Mammals > Digestive system > Stomach > Rumen | place: Canada...
GGGCGAAAAGAATCGCCAGAAGATCGTGACGTTCGTGAACAGCTTCCACGGCCGTACATTCGCTGCTCTCTCTGCGACGGGTCAGCCGGCTATTCGCGAAGGCTTCGGCTCCATGCCGGGCGATTTCGTGCATGTGACTTGGAACGACTGCGAAGCCCTCAAGAAAGAAGTCAACAAGGACACTTGCGCTATCATGCTCGAAAGCCTCGCTGCTGAAGGTGGCGTGATGACGCTTTCCGCTGAAATGGTCGCTACCATCAACAGCCTGCAGAAGGAATGTGGCTGCCTCGTGATTGTCGATGAAGTGCAGGCGGGCGTGGGCCGTCTCGGGACCTTCCTCGGTTTCGAAAAGTATGGCCTGAATCCGGACCTCGTAACGCTTGCCAAGGGTATCGGTGGCGGTCTCCCGCTCGGTGCGGTTCTCCTGCGCCAGCACATTGCCGACCAGCTCAAGGCCGGCGACCACGGCACGACTTTCGGCGGAAACCCGATTGCTTGCGCTGCGGGTCTCGCTGTCGTGAAGCAGATTCCTGGGCTGCTCAAGAATGTGGAAGAACGTTCCGCCCAGATTAAGGCGGGTCTCAAGGCGCTCGTCGAGAAGTATGACTTCGCCAAGGAAATCCGCGGCGAAGGCCTGATTCTCGGTGTCGCTCTTGACGAATCCATGCCGGTGGGCAACATCATCGCTGCCGCCCGCGCAGAAAAGCTCATGGTGCTCTCTGCCAAGGGCAACGTGCTGCGTATGTTGCCGCCGCTGAATGTGAGCGAAGCCGAAGTCGCCGAAGCCCTCGCGAAACTCGGCAAGGCTTTTGCCGCAGCCCCGAAGGCCGCCGCGAAGTAAAATGTCATGGCGAGGGGCAATGCCCCGCGGCCATCACTGACCAGCATAAAAAAAGCCGCAGTTCATCACTGCGGCTCTTTTCGTCTATTCTTTCACCGTCGGGGCTTGGCGCGCTACAGGGGCCAATTGCCCGTGCTTGCGGAACAGGTGCTTTACGAGCGTGCCGAATCCACGGAATACGCGGTAGCGTTCGCGCGGGTTCTTGATGGCCATGATTCCCTGACGCAGGATGTAGCTCGGACGCAGGTAGAATTCACGGCGGGCCTTGTCACAGAAGTCGACGAGCGCCTGGCTGGTGAGTTCGCCGCGCTGGATGGTCGTGCGGTGGAACCCGTCCTTGTCAAGCCACTGGTTGTAATCCTTTGTCTGTAATGCTCCGCTTGCGAGGGCTTCCTTGTAGGCCTCGGTACCGGGGTATGCCATGATGGGGTAGAACTGCGCCGTGTTAGGGTTCAACTTCTTGGCGTAGTCGAGCGTCATGCGGAGCGTTTCCGGAGTGTCGCCCGGATTGCCGACCATGAAGCAACCGTGTACCAGCAGGCCTGCCTTGCGGGCGTTCTTCGTGAACTCGATGGCCTTGTCGGTATTCTTCACGCCTTTGTGGATGTTCTCGAGAACTACGGGGCTTGCACTTTCGAAACCCACGCACATCTCGCGGCCGCCGGCCTTTTTCATGAGCTTGAGCAGGTCGAGCGGAACGTCGGCGCGGGCATTGCAGCTCCACGTAATCTTGAGACCGCGTTCCAGGATCAGGTTGCAAATCTCGCGAACGTGCTCGTGGCTTGCGGTGAACGTGTCGTCTTCGAAGAAGACTTCGCCCAGGTCCTCGAAGTTGTCCTTGATGTATTGCAGTTCGTCGACCACGTCCTTCGGCGTGCGGCGGCGGAACTTGTGGCCGTTGAGCGTCTGCGGAATCACGCAGTAGCTGCAGCGGTTCGGGCAACCGCGACCCGAGAGAATCACGATCAGCGGGTTGAGGTTTGCTCCGTAGAAATACTTCTTGTAGCAGCTGTACAGGTGCTTGCGGTAGACCTTCGAAACCCACGGGAGTTCGTCGAGGTTCTCGATCTTGGGGCCTTCGGGTTGGAAGTCGGTCGTGCCGTCTTCCTTGCGGAAGGCGAGGCCTGCGATGCTGGAAATTTCCTTGATGTCGCCGCGCAGGTAACGCACGAGGTTCCTCGCGGTGTAGTCCGCCTCGCCGATAATCACGAAATCGAGGCTCGGTTCCATCTCCATGGATTCGAGCGGCTCGGCGGTCGCGTGCGTGCCCATGATGGCGACCTTCACGTTCGGGAGCGTATCCTTGATGGCGTGCACGACCTTGAGGTCGTTCAATATGCTCGGGGTGCTCGTGCTGCAGACGACGAGTGCCGGGTCAAACTTCTTGATGCCTTCCAAAGTCTTCGGGAGGTCGAGCTCCATGGCGGGGCTGTCGATCAACTGAATCTCGTTACCGTCGGCTTCTACGGTGCCGGCGGCGTAGCTCAAAAACATGGGCCAATAAAGCGTGGAGGACTTGGTCACGCATGGACTGCGCGACTCGCGACTGAACATCGGATGGAAAGGCGGATTTAAAAAAGTAATACGCATTACGCCCCACAAAATACATAATCTTTGGCGATAAAGCTACATTTGATTTCAATGAAAACGTTTTTTTCGTTGAGTATTTGTCTATGCGGTTTCTGCTCGATTGCGCTTGCGCAGAAATCGCCCGCGGTCGTGCTTGATACGATAAAGGAATTTTACCCAGACAGCACGCTTTCGCGCCTTTACATGGTCCAGAAGGGGACCGACATACGTGAAGGCGTGTCGCTCAGCTACCACCCGAACGGCAAGCTCGCCATCGAGGCTCCCTACAAGGCGGGCAAGCTCGACGGCGTATTCCGCAGCTATTACGAGAACGGAAATCTCTGGCAGACGGTCGGATACAAGGATGGCGTGGAAGATGGTGCCAGCACCGATTACTACGAGAACGGAAAAAAGAAATCCCGCGAAGTCTACAAGAACGGAGTGCTGAACGGCAATAGCGAAGAGTGGGATGAACGTGGCCTGGTCCGCCGTCGCCTGCCTTACGAGAACGGCCAGATTCATGGAAAGGCGCAGGTATACGATGACCTGGGTGCATTAAAGGAAGAGATGACCTTCGTACGCGGAATCCGTCATGGAGCCTACCGCCGTTATCAAAAAGGCGTGAAAGTCCTGGAAGCGGAATTTCAGGGCAACCGTTGCGTCAAGAACTGCGACTTCTAGTTTTTCTTGCGGGGCTTTACCGCGTTCCACACCATGTAACCGATGAAGAGCGCGCCTGCGGCGAGTAGCGCGATGGCCAGTTCCGAGTTGTACTTCTCAATGAGTTCCTTCTGGCCGTGGGCCAGGTAACCGAGGAGCGCGAGTACGCAGTTCCAGATGGTTGCACCGAGAAATGTGTACAAAGTAAACGGAAGGATCTTCATCTTGGAGAGACCGGCTGGAATGGAAATCAGCTGGCGGATGACCGTGATGAGCCTGCCGACAAACGTCGATACGGCTCCGTGTTCGCGGAAGTAATCTTCGGCTTTCTGTACCTTCGTAACATCGAGCAGTAAGAAGTGGCCGAGACGGCTATCTGCGAATTTGTATATAATCGGCCTGCCCAAGAAGCGGGCGAGGTAGTAGTTGATGAATGCGCCCGCGAGCGCGCCTGCACTGCCCGCGCAAACAATGAGGACGATGCTCAAGTTCGAACCGGGCTGCATGGCCTGGTACGCCGCCGGCGGAATGACAAGTTCAGACGGGAACGGAATGAACGAACTCTCGACCGCCATCAGCAGTGCGATGGTCCAGTAGTTGAGGTTGGCATTGTACCAATCGATAATCTGCGTGTAGACGCTGACCTTGCCCTCCGGTTCACCGGCAAAGGCGACCCCGGCGAGGATAAGGACGGGAATAATGAATCGCGAAAACTTCATGGGATATGGCCGTAGCCCTTATCTCTTCTTGCCTTTGGCCTTTTTCTTGGCGGCAGCTTTCTTGCCCTTCTTCGAAGCCTTGCCCTTCTTCTTGGCAGGGGCCTCTTCCTCTTCTTCTACCTGGGGTTCCGGTTCGGTGTATTCCGGAGCCTGGTATTCGATGGCGGAGGGCTCTTCGTTGCTTGCTGCCTTGAGGGCGGCCTTGGCTTCTTCGACGTACTTGCCGTTGGGGAAGCGCTTCAGGTAAATCTCGTAATCCTTCAGGCGGTTGCCGGCCTTCACGAGTTCGAAGATGCCTGCTTCCGCTTCGTCGCGGAACGCACCGTCAGGATTGTCGTTCAGGTAGGTCAGGTAAGCCTTGAAGGTGTTCTGCGCCTGGATTTCGCGGAACTTGTGGTATTCGCTCAGGTTCTTGAGCTTGGCCTCGACTTCGCCACGACGCGGAGAATCGGGGTAGTACTCGAGGTACATCTCGAGCATTTCCGGATCGTTAGACGCCATGACCTGGTCGAAGCGGGAATCTTCCTGGCGCACCTGGTATTCCTTCAACTGCACCTTGCCGCTGTCGAGGGTAGAATAGAGCTGTTCCTTCGTAGCGAGGTCTGCCGGATGGCAGAAGGCGAGGAAGCTTTCGAGAACGTCGTTGAACTGGCTCCTTGTATAGGCACCGGTCATGTCGGGCAGTTCGCCGTCTTCGTCAAGGAAGAATCGGTAGTCGCGTTCGATAGCCATGCAGTCCCAATCGCTGAGCGTGTCCTTGACTTCGCTGTTCTTGCGGAGCACGTCGTCGCGGTCGTGGAGCTTGTAGCGCATGCGGCGGTCGCGGCGGCTTTCACGCCCGAAGTCGAGGCTGAACTCGAGGCCCACGCGCACGGGGAACTTGTAGGAAATCTTGTCGAATTCGATTCCGGAGTATGCCGGCGGGAATTCGTCGTTGGTGACCTTGGAGGTCTTGGAGGCCTTGATGTCTTCGAAGGGCAGGAAGTCCCTGCGCACGTTGATCCCGACCTTGAGGTCCACGTCCTGGAAGACTTCGGTAATGCGGTATTCCAGGGCGCCAGAAACGAATGCCGTGGGGCTGTAAGTGGAAACGTCACGCTGCGAACCGTTGTTGTCGTTCGTGAACGTGAAGAACTGGAAGCCGTAGCCACCCAGCACGCGGAGGTCGAAGTCTCCGCCAATATTGAAGGTGAAACCGCCGAGGACGGATGGAGCGTAGGAACGGAAGCTCAGGCTCTGGCCGTCCGCTTCAAGCTTTTCCTTGTCCTTGTTCATGCCGTCGAACTTGTAGTCGTCGTTCGCGAGGACTTCGCCGAAACCGGCCGCATTGAAGTTGAGAATGAACGAATTGACCTCGACACCGAGCCAGAGGGTGAACGGAATGTCGGCCTTCCAGGCAGGCGTAATCAGCGGGCTCCAGAGGAAGCCTAAAGAGAGAGGAACGGCAAATACTTCTTCCTTGATGTCTTTATCAATCAGGAACTGGGGGTCGGAGTCTTCAAAAACTAGGATTGCAGGTTCGGTCTGCAAATACAACTGCATACGCCAGTTGGAGCGCTCGAAGTCGGCAGCCATGGCCGCGACCGCAAGAATCAAAAGAGATATAATAAATCTACGCATCAGTCAAAATTTAGTTTTTCTTTACATAAACGGCAAAACCGGGGGCGAAAAAAAGCCTTTTTTCACGTTTTTTTAGTGAAAAAGCGGGGTGGAATGTAATCAAAATGATAAAAAGAGGCCTACTCCGAACAGCAGGACGCCCGCTCCCGCGAGTGAGGCTCCGATAATCATTTTCTTGTCGCCATCATCTACGAGGTCCTTGTTCTTCTTGACCTTCTGCTGGTAGTTCTCGCCCTTTGCCGATCCGGGCATCCGGAGCTCGTCCTTGATGGCTTTGGCGTCGTCGTAGTCTTGGCTCCCGAGGTACACGAAAATTGCGCTGATGATGACGGGGGCAATCGCACCGGCCATGAGGGCGTGCCCGACGCGGGACATCCTTCTGTCGTGCTGCCATTCCTTCTGCTTTGCAATCTCGTTGTAGTCGGTAAGCTTTTCCATTTCGACATTCAGGCGGATTTCGTTCACGGGGGCGACATAGAAGGAAACGACGGTGTCCTTGTACCCGATGTGGCGCAGCGTGATGTTTGCCATGCCCGGTTCGTTGAGCGGGAACTTTGTCGGCGACTTGCCGATGGACTTGCTGTGCTTGGTGATTTCTGCGCTACCCGGGAATACTTCCGTTTCGCTCGGCGTAGTAATCACGTGAACTTCGGGCGAAATCGGCTTGAGGCGCAGGGAAATTTTTGCCGTGTCACCGGGAATGGGGCGTACGAAGCTCTGGGCTCCCCATAGCTGGGATTCTACGTTCCAGTAGGCGTTGACTTCGACCTTGCCCGTATCGGTCACGACGAATGTGCAGGGAGTCCTGCAGATGGCGTCTTTTTCAGGACGCGAGAGGGTCGCTCCTTCGGGATCGGTATCTACCATGATGTAGCTGTTCTTGGGCGCGCTTTCCGGGAGGGGGATGTTCTTTGCGGAAAGAATCAGGTTTTGCATGCGATTGTTCGCGATGGCGTCGCTGAACGCGGTTTTCTTGGAGAGCGTGAGTTTCGCCTTGTGCACTTCGGGAAGGTTTTCCTCGAATGTGATGCGCGAGAGCTCGAGCGTGATGCTGTCCGGCTTCAATGCGCTGGTTATCTTGCCGTTGTAAATTGTTTTTGCGCCTTTCTTGTGGAGCGTGTTCTGGAGGCAGATGTCGTCGTTGCATTCGGGAATGTCGGACCTGCCGAGAACGTGGACCTGTTCGTTTCCTTCGAGCAGGAGCCTTGCCGTGAGTGCGGTCATCTGGGCAGATAGTATCGAGTCGCTAGTCGTGTTTTCGTAAGCGACGAGGATGGTGCTAGAAGAGAACAGCGGTTCTTCTGCGATGGAATCCGTCGCGGCGCTGTCGGGTGCCGTGGAATCGGCGACGGCGACGTTTGAATCGCTTGTTACGGGAGCGGGGGGAGCGAGCAGATCGTTGCCGTTGTCATCGAGGATGCTCTTGAACTTGTCCTTGTGAATGCGGACGACGGTAAACTGGTTCTTGACGTAGCCGCCCAGCTTTACGGTGTCGTTCTCGATACCCAGGAACTGCGCACGTTGCTTTGTTCCCGAGAACAGTTCAACATTGGCCGAGATTCCCTGCTCCTGCTGGGAAAAGGCGAATGCCGCAAGGGCGAGTGCGAGTGCTGCGAAGACCTTTTTCATAAGCTACCTAGAAAGAAAGGATGACTCCCGTGGTAAAGACGATGCCGCCCAGGATAAGTCCGAAATTCATGACGTTTTTCGCTTTCCTTGCGTTGTCCCTGTAATTCTTGAAATCGTCAAAAGATTGCTTGTATGCGTCGCCATCGTAGAAGAGCGCGTCGTCGATGTCGTCTTTTTTGCTGTTGGCGCGTTCGATGTTGTAGTACGATACCGCCGCTGGCTACGAATGGCACGATGGAGGCGATGAGAAGTCTGTGTCCGACTTTTCGGCGACTGCGGTGTGCAAGCTCGCCGTATTGTTTCTCGGTGACCGATTCGTCGAGGTTCGGGCGCAGGGCGACGATCAGGAAGGAGGTGTCCTTTTGCGAGAGCGTCACCTGGATTGCCGTGTCGGCGTATTCAGGACGGAATATGGAAACGAGAATGCTCGATTCGCCTGCGGGAACGGGAATGAATCCCGGGAGGGTGTAGTCGGGACTGCTGGCGTGACTCGGCTTTGCGGTATTGATATAGACGTCCGCATGCGAAGGGTTCGTCGAAATGTGGAGGTATTTTTCCTGAACGGTCGTGGAATCGGCATTCTCGGCGTAAACGAGCGTGCCGAATAACAGGACCAGGAAGAATAGGAAGGAATTGCGGAACATGGTTAGTATCCTCCTTCCTTGTCAAAGGGTCCCGTGACGATGATTTCAGCGCCCCTCCGCTGCAGTTTCCAGAAGACGTTGGCGGAAACGTTCTTGGCGTTGTCCTGGACGACGACTTTGATAAAGCAGTAGTCGATGAATGGGGGATGGCTGAAGTAAATCTTATGGGAATCGTAATAGTGCGTGAGCGTGTCTCCGCCGCTTGTCACCGTGATGCGGTTCTCGTTGATGCCCGAGCCGTTGTCGAATGCATAGAAGATGATTTTGTCGGACTCTTCGAAACGGTCGGAGCCGGTTTCGACGAATGGCGAAATGCTGTCGGTGAAAAATAGGGTGTCGAGTTCGTAGCGGCTAGGAGCCATGATGTCGATGGTAATCGGCTCTGCCTTGTATTCCTGCTTGAAGGATTCTTCGGCGAGAATGCGGATGTCGGTCTGCGGCAAAACCTTCATGATGACGGGAGAATCCATGTGCGAACCGACGTGGGTCGCGAGCGTGTCTCCCATCGAATTCAGGAGCGTAATGCGCATGCTGGTGGAATCGACTCCCCAGAAGCCGTCGTAGCTGATAGGAATGACGAGGTCTGCGGAATCGGCGCCCTTATACTTGGTGGAGAAATGGAAGATGTCGGTGGTGTCGCTTTCGCTGAAAGAATTCTTCGCGTAGTTGGTGGCGACGACGCCCCAGTAGATTGTGACGGAGGAATCTTCGGGAATGTCTTCGGCGAGCGGACCGAGAATGGTTGCGGGTTCGTTGCAACCGCCGCGGGCGAGCGGGTTTTGCCAGACCGTATTCTTGTTGTACGAGGCGAAGATGGTGCAGTAGGAGGTTTCCCATTCGTCAGTTCCGGAAACTTTCCATGAAAGCTCGACTCCGTCTTCGGAAACGGGATCGGCCATGTTGAATCCGTCCTTGGGTGATTCGAGGGTTGCCGAAATAGGGGTGTTCACATAGACATCGAGGACTTCGGAGATAGTATCGTTCATCTTGTCGATGGATTTCAGCGTGACGACCTTGTGCCCCGGCTCCGAGAAAGAGTAGCGGACAGAATTGAGATTGAAGTAATTGCCGTCGATATCCCAGATCTTTTCGGTAATGTAGTCATCGTAGATGATCGTGGGCAGGTAGTGGTCGTCGACGATGTAGGTCGCGCAGAACTTGACGGTGCGTTCCGCTTCGAGATAGATGGGGTGGGGCTGGTAACCGAACGTATACGGTTCATCGTTGTAACGTTCCGGGACGACGTAGATTTGCTGCGTAATCTCGGGCATGCTTTCGGTCTGGATAAGCGCGTCATTCCCGCAGGAACACAGCAGGGCCGGAATGAGGGTGAAGGCAAGGATACGGAGCAGTCTAGTCATTATTTGCTCCTCGTGGTGAATGAACGCGTGACATTCCATTCTCGCCACTTAATGATGCCGTTCGTGTAACGGACGCCGGTGCGAACATGGTTGGTCGTTTCGGAGAACGCTCCGGAAGTGACCAGGAAAGAAACATACGGATTGGTCGCATGGATCGTGATGGGCTGATCCGTAGTGAAGATGTCGAAATAGAAGGAGTCAGGTTCGAAACCGTACGGATTCGTATCCTCGACATGCAGCCGCAGGACTTCGCCTTCGTAGATGGTCGTGTCCGCATTGCATTCGAACCAGAATCGGTCAGGCTTGACGTAGAAGCTGCGCTTGGATTCGTTGCCGCTCAGGTCGGTGGCTGAAAGGGTCAATAGGCGGAATGTGGTAGAATGCGGCGCGCCCGTCATCGGGACGACAAGCGTGTCATTCTTGAGGGAAATCGTTCCGTCAATGGACTTGGAATCAAACGTGACGGAGATGTCTTCGGGCGAGAGGTTGTCTCCGTTGTCTTCGACATGGAACAGGAGCGTGTCTCCCAGGTCAAGTGTATCCGCGTTGTCCTTGACGGATGAAATCGTCGGCGGAATCATATCGGCCAGGAAGAGCGATTTTGCCTGGATGACTTCCGAGGGGAGGACTTTGACGGTCGTGGAATCGCCCAGGTAATCGCTGAAATCGATTGAACTTGCGACGACCTTGTACGTTCCTGCCGGAATCGGATTTGTCTTGTATTCGAGTGTGCTATTTGTGGCTCCCGCAAGGGTATCCGTCATGATGGCCTTTCCGGAAGTATCGATGAATGACACTTGGATTTTGATTTTCTCGGAGGAATGCCGGTTTTTATGTCCGGATGTCTGGATTTCGCCTATGATGCAGGATTCGTCCTTTATCCCCTTCGTATGGAAAGTCCCGTCGATGGTTTGTTGAGCTTCCATCCCGATTTCGTTATAGGCGCTCACTTGCCAGTGGTACGTCTCGAGAGGCTGGAACGGCTTCTTGTAAACCAGGTAGGAATTGCTCAGGGTGGTGTCGAGCAGTGTGTCGTTACTGCGGTTTGAAAGCGTGAAGTGGTAGCGGATGTCGTATATGGAATCGGGGTCGTACGCATTCCAGGCAAAGGAAAGAGCCTCGTCCGGGGAAAGCCCCTGCGTTCCCGTAAGCGGGATTATCAGGCTGTCGTTCAGGACGGGCGGATTGCCAACCCAGACGTTGAGCGTGTCGCTGAGGGTGTCGCCGAAATAGTCGATTAGAACGAGGGCAATTTTGTGGTGGCCAGGTTCGGCGATGTTGGTGCGGAAACTGAATTCGGAGGCCCACCTGTGTCCATCCAAGGTCCAGTAGTATTTCTGCATGCGTATGGACCGGGAAGGGTCGATTTCGGCGATGAACGTGAGCGTGTCCCGCGGGTGGATCGTATCAGCCTTGCCTTTCCGGTTGATGGAATCCAGTTCCGTGGAGAGCATTGCAGAAATGCTTATTTCCGTCTGCTCCGCCTGGTCGAAAATGAAGTCGTCGCTGTCGCTGCACGACGCGATCAGGAACGCAAGAATCAGCAGCGCTCTTTTCATAGGCTGCCCTCCAGCGTATCGAGGACGTAGAATTCCTGCGGGGCGATGGAATCGAGGTCTCCATAGGAATCGGTAACGATTACGTATGCCGAGTGCGGACCGGGGGCGAATCCTGATTGCCGGATGTGGTTCAGGGTGCCGAGGTTATAGCGCATCCCGTCGATGACGAGCGTGTAGTTCAGCTTGTCGCCCAGCTCGGTGTCCTTGTCGGAGGCTTGCCAGCGGAATTCGAATGCTGTAGAAGTGCTTCCGTATAGCGTGTCGCCGGCGGTAGGCGATAGGAGTGAATCCATGTGCGGAGGCGTATTTACCGCAATGTCGAGGGAAATCTTCATTTCGGAGCCGAGCGGGTCGCGGATAATCAAGTGCGTAGGAATCGAAGCTTCCTTTGCCGCGGGCGGAATGACATATTTGTCCCCGGTTCCCAGGGCTTCCGTGACGTGGCCGTTGACGATATTCCTTTCAAAGATCCATTCGAAAGAGAGGTCGTCCTTGTATTGCCTCGGGAACACGTTGACTTTTAGCGTGGCGGAATCACTGGGGTGGATTTTCAGCAGGGACGAGTCCAGAATGCCATCCTGCATCACATAGACGCTGATGTGCTCGATTTCCCGGCGATTTTCGGGAGTACTCGGGATGTCGAGGCAACTGCAGAACAAAAACGGAAGTATCGCCAGGGCGATTGCCGTGACGATGCCGAAAGAGGTCCTGCCATGTTGCCTTTTGTGGTGCATACGGATTAAATGTAACTATATTCTGTAATATGAGTAACGAAAATCTTGAATATAAAAACGCTATGGACCGCCTGGAAGCCATTCTGGAGAAGATTGACAATTCCGAAATGGGCATAGACGAATTGGCGGGCCAAGTCGAGGAAGCGACGAATTTGTTAAAAAAATGCCGGCAGATTCTCGTAGCGACTGAAAAAAGCGTACAGGATGCGCTCGCAAGCCTGGAAGGCGAGGCGGATGCCTAATTCTGTAGCCGCGATAGAGGTGCAACACCTCTCGGTTAAGTTTCCTATCCGGGGCGGGGTTTTCGGGAAGGTGAAGGATTTCTTCACCGCAGTCGACGATGTTTCATTTGAATTGCCGCAGGGCAAGATCCTGAGTATCGTGGGCGAGTCCGGTTGCGGAAAAACGACACTCGTAAAATCGTTGGTCGGTCTAGTCCCGATGGCTTCGGGATCGTACAGCCTGTTCGGCAACAAGGTCAAGGACGGAATGGCGGGAACGTCGCGGGTTTCCGACCTCGTCCAGATGGTTTTCCAGGATCCGTTCAGCAGCTTGAACCCGCGACAGACGATCATCGAGATTCTCACGGCGCCGCTGTGCGCGCGCGGGGTCGCGTTCGACAAGGCGGAAAAGCGCGCGCGAGAACTTTTGGAGCGCGTGTCCTTGCCTGCCGGTTCCCTCCAAAAGTTCCCCCACGAGTTCTCGGGGGGACAGCGGCAACGCCTGTGCATTGCCCGGAGCCTGATGCTTTCTCCCAAAATCCTCCTGTGCGACGAGGTGACGAGCGCGCTCGATGTCTCCGTGCAGGCGCAAATCCTCCACCTGCTGGATGACCTGCGCAACGATCTTGGACTCAGCATCCTCTTCATCAGCCACGACATGCAGGTCGTGCGTGCATTGAGCGACAACGTGCTCGTGATGTATTTCGGGAAGGTCGTCGAATGCGGCGAAGCGGACGAAGTGCTTTCGCACCCGCAGAACGACTATACAAAGAAACTGCTTGACTGCGTCCCGGTTATTCGGGGCTAGAACACCGGTCTACTTGGACCGCTTGCACTTGATGCCGATGGTCTTGATGAGGCGTTCCTGGCTGGAATCGAACTTGTCATAGCAGAATTCCTCGACATAGGCGGCCTTGCAGTCGAAGAATTTTTCTTCGTACACGGGCTTCATGTCGCTGGAATAGTGTATGATGTTCATGTGGAAATGGCCCAGGTACTCGTTCTTGATGCAGGTCGTGATGAGGTAATCCTCGAATTCGTCGAAGGAAATCTCGACGACGGAAAAGACATCGCTCGTATCTTCTTTCAGGAACTTGACCTTGCGGACTCTCACGGAAAGCGTGGCGGCCAGTTCCTTGAATTTTTCTTCATCGCGCGGAGGGACGTTCTCAAAGAAGAACTGCACATTGAACAGGTAGGACTTGGCGAGTTCGGGAAGGTCTTGTCTATGAGAAAAATCCATAATCACTCCTTGCAATATCCCTAATTTAAAATTTTTTGAATAAGTGAAACACCCGGTTTATTTGGTTCGGGCTTCTTCGACTTCCTTTAGGGCGTCTTCCATGAATCGGGCGAGCATCTTCGAGGTGGCCTCGGCCATGAACCGCGGTTCACGCTTGTCCATCGTCTCCTTGTCCTCGTAGCGCTTTTCGAACAGGGGAACTTCGCTATCGACCTTGCGGAAAGAAATCTCGATGGCGAGCCTTGCATACTGCGAACTTCCCTCGTCGACTTCCTCGATGGCCGCGATGTTTCCCGAAACCTCGAATTCCGGCTTGGAACTTCCCTTGATTTCGACGGTTTCGAAGAGCCCGCTTTTCTGGAGGTATTCCGCGACGACCTGCGTTACCATGTGGTCGGGACGGCTTGCCCAGAGGTCGAGGTCGTAGAACATGAAGTCGTAGGCGGACTCGCGGTAGACGATGTTTGCGCGCTGGTAGGCGGGATCGATCGTGAACTTGCGAACCTGGACTTTTCCCTTCGCGCTTGCTTCGGGCATGGAAATCTTTTCGACGGCGAGCGTGTAATAGCGTGTCGGTTCGCTGGATGCCCCGCCGATGCAGGCGGTCATGGTCATGGCGGTAAGGAGGATGGCTGCTGCCGGGATGATTCTTGCAAGATCGAAAACTTTCATGGTTCCTCCTTACTTGCGGCGGCTCTTCGCGGGCTCGCGGATGAGGGCGGACGGGTTGTTCTTGATTTTCTGGCTGAACTCCTCGAGGTTCTCGAGGACGCTGTTCAGTTCCACGATGGCTTCGCCGACCTGGTCCTGGTTCTTGTAGACCATCTGGTCGAGACGCTTGGAAAGCTGGTTGATGGAGGCCATGGCCTCGGTGAGGTTGTCGTTTAAGCTCTTGGTATCGAGCGCCTCGAGCTTTTCCTTTACGATGTCGAGGTTCTCGCTTGCCTTGGAGGCGATCTTCGCGTTCTCGATTTCGGACATCACGGTGTGGATGGATTCCGCGGACTTGGAGATGCTCTCGATGGGCTTGGAGAGGTCCTGCGTGATGCGTTTCAGGTTGTTGGTCACGGCTTCGAAGTTCTGGATGGCACGGCTCAGGTGCTCGGCGTTCTCGTTCGAGAGGATGGCGTTCAGGTTGATGAGTACGGAGTCGGCGTGGCTCGCGATATCGCTTGCCTGGTTCGCGATCTGGTCGAAGCTGGATTTTTCGGCCGGTACAAAACCGCCTTCGGGAACGTTCGGCTCGTTGAAAGAACCGCCCGAGAGGATGACCTGCTTTTCGCCGGTGAGGTTCATGCCCGCCGTCATGCCGGCGCGCGTGCCCTGCTTGATGGGCGTGCCGTGGTGGACCTTGAAGGAAACCACGACCTCGTTCAGGTTTTGCTCGTGGATGGTAATCTGCGTGACGCTACCCACGTCGATACCGTTCAGCTTGACTTTCGCGTCGACGAAGAGCCCGTTGACCGAGGTGTCGAAGATGGTGTAGTAGTTGTCGTATTGCTCGCTTAAGTAGCGCTTGAGCACGTAGCCGAGGAATACGCAGATGAGTATCCCGCAGAACAGCATGAAGGCGCCAAGTTTAATTCTTTCGGATCGGGTGGTTTCCATTGTATCTCCAACTCAATCAATAAAGTCAAAATTGTAGAAGCCGGTGGAATACGTTTCCTTGGGGCATTGCCGGCTGAAAAAGTGCTTGAGCGTCGGGTCGTCGGATTCCATGCCTTCCTGGAGCGTGCCGTCCATGTGGACGAATCCTTCCTTGAGGTAGACGAACCTGTCGCAGATGATCTTGATGCTCTCGAGTTCGTGGCTCACGATGACCATCGATACCTTGAGTGTGTCGCGCAGTTCGAGCAGGAGCTCGTCGAGCGAGCGGGCCGTGACCGGGTCGAGACCCGTGGAAGGTTCGTCGCAGAAAAGCAGTTCGGGCTTGAGCGCGATGGCGCGGGCGAGGGCGGCACGCTTTTTCATACCGCCAGAAATCTCGCCGGGGAACTTGTGGAAGGCGTGTAGCAGGTGCACCTTCTCGAGACGGTCGGCCACGATGGCTTCCATCTGGCTCTTGGGCATGTATGGCATGCTTCGCTTCAGCGGGAGCATCGCGTTTTCGGCGACGGTCAAGTCGGCGATGAGGGCGCCGCTCTGGAAGAGTACGCCCGTGCGCATGCGGGTCTCGCTGTCGAGCCCTTCTTTGGCGCCGAAAGTCTTTCCGAAATAGGTGATGGTGCCGGAGTCCGACTTGATGAACTTCAGGATATTGTTCAGGAGCGTCGACTTGCCGCAACCCGAACTTCCGAGTACCATGCGGATTTCGCCCTTCCTTACGCCGAACGAGATGTCCTTGAGGATAGTCTCGTTGCCGTAACTGGCCTTCAGGTGATCTACTTTCAGGATTTCTTCCATGATTACCCCTAGTAGAATATGAAGGCGAACAGTGTGTCCGCGATGACGATGGAACAGATGGCGGAAACGACGCTGGCGGTGGTCGCCTTACCGACGGCTTCGGCGCCGCCGTGGGCATTGAGGCCTTTGTTGCAGGCGATGAGCGTCACGATCCAGCCGAATACGAGGGCCTTGATGGTGCTCTTGAGGAAGGTCATCGGGTCGATGCCGTCGCGGATGCCCATCATGTAGTTAGAAAAAGAAATATCGCAGAAGAAGTAGGCGATGAGGAACCCGGCAAGGCATCCGACGATGGACGAGCAGAACGAAAGGATGGGTGTCGTGATGCTCAAGGCGATGAAGCGCGGAACGACCAGGTACTGCACCGGCGGGATGGCCATGGACTTGATGGCCTTGACTTCTTCGCAGACGCTCATGTTCGCGATTTCGGCTGCCATGGCGCTGCCGGAACGGCCGGCGAGGATGATGGTCGTGAGCAGCGGGCCGATTTCGGCGAAGATGAGGAACCCGAGACCGGACGCGAGGTAGGAACCGCCACCGACGGCGTTGAGCATCACCGAACTCTGCAATGCCATCGTGAGGCAAATGAGACCCACGAACAAGAAGCAGATTCCCATGGCTTCGCTGCCCGACTTGAACATCTGCTTGGTGACGCCACCGAAATGAATCTTGCCCTTGTCGAAAGGCCCGAATATGGTCCAGTAAATGGACATGAATAGCAGGATGAGGACTTCGACGAATTCCTTGATGAACGTGAAGCCGAGGCCGCCGAGCATTTCGAGAACGTTGTTCGTGCCCTTCACTGGGCGGTCGGGCGGGTCCATCTTGCGGAGCGATTTCAGGTGCGCCTTGATGTCTTCGTTGAAGTGTGCCAGCGTAAGCCTGTTGCCCGTTTTCTCGGCCAGTTCGGCGAGCAGGGCGAAGAACGCGTCGGCGCTGTAGTCCATGCTCGCGAGATTGCTTCCGTCGAGGCAAAGCGGGCCCACGTGGAGTTGCTTCTTGCAATTCCGCAGCAGTTCTTTGCTGTTAGCCGCCGTAAGCGTATCTGGCAGAAGGACGGTATTCATTTTTGAGCCCGAAATATAGAAAAATACATTTAAAAATGCCTGCCAGGGCCTATGAACAGGATGACGGGCGTGTTTTTGACGATGGAATGCACGGCGAGAAAATTCTATCTTGTGGTCCATGGCCCGCAATTACGCGAAATCAAGGAAACCCCGAGAAACATTCGATGTCCGCATCGAGAAGATGGTGCAGGGCGGCGAGAGTATGGTGCGCCTGCCCGATGGGCGTGTCTGCTTCGTGAAGGGCGCGCTTCCGGGAGAACGTTGCCGCGTCGAGATTACGTTGTCCAAAAAAGATTTTGCACGCGGCGTTGCCGTGGAAATTATTGAACCGAGTCCTGACCGCGCTGAGCCCCGTTGCCCCCTGTACGGCAGGTGCGGAGGTTGCAGCCTGCAGCACTTGAAGAGCGAAAAGCAGACCGAATACCTCGAGCGCGTGGAGCGCGAGAATTTCAGGCGTCTCGCCCGTACGGACCTGCCGGACAGTTTTTGCATTCGTACCGGAAATCCCTGGGGCTATAGGAATCGTGCGCGGGTCGTGGCCGTGAAGGACCGGGCGGGAGACCGTGAAATCGTACGCTTCGGTTTCCGCGAACAGGAAAGCAACCGCATCGCGTTTTTCAGGGAATGCCCGGTGCTGACGCCTGCGCTGAACGCTTTTTTGCAGGGCCCTGCGCGAGAAATATTTACAGACAAAGGAATGCGCTTCCCCCGCGAGCTCGACGTGAACATTTTCGACGATGGTGCAGGGAATGTTTCATACTGTTACGCCGGTATGAAAGCAAGCGAATTCGCGGAATGTGCGCAGAGTGTCGTGGATATCGGCGGAGAAAAAATCGCATCGGACGCATCCGTGTTTTTCCAGAGCAATCTCGGATTGTTGCCGGAGCTGGTGCAGGCCGTGCGCGATGCCGTGGACGAAGGGATTGCGAGCGGCGATGCAAGCGACGAGTGGCTTATCGACCTCTTTAGCGGCGTGGGCTTTTTTGCGTGCATGCTGAAGGATAGGTTCAGACGCATCACGACCGTGGAACGTGACGAAGGATGCCTTAAACACGCGAAGGCGAACTTGTCTGCGGTAGGCATGTCCGGCGCGCGAGGGACCTCCGTCGAGAATGTGGCCGCCCCTGCCGAGCAGTGGCTTATGGATCACGTGGTGGACGTCCCCGCGACGCTCATCGTCGACCCCCCGCGCACCGGCCTCCCGAAAGAAGTCCTGGAAGCCATTGCGGCGAGTTCTGTGAATAGATTAATTTACGTTTCTTGTGACCCGGTGACGCTCGCCCGCGACTATGCGAAGCTCGCGTTGTCCGGATTTACGATAAAATCCGCCTGCGGGTTCGCTTTTTACCCGCAAACGCCGCATCTCGAGATGCTCCTGGTTGTTGGGCGCTAGCATTTTTTTCTAATTTGTCGCCCGTATAGGAGCTTGTATGAGATTTTTCCTGGTGGCGATTTTCTTCTTGGTGACCGCATCTTTTGCGCAAAGTGCGGCTGCCGGAAAGTCGATGGGTGTCGGTGGCTGGTTGCAGGCCGGCAATCCCGGGGAACACGCCGGTCTCGATTTCCAGATGCGGATGTCCGAGACGACGGTGATCGATATTTACGGGCATTTTTATTTCAGCAGCGGGGACAATTCCCTGGGTGTCTATCTCGGGTACTACTGGAATTTATACCTCGCGGCGGTTCCTGCCGATTTTGGCCGCATGGGATTTTACGGTGGTCCTGTCGGGGGGATCGGCTGGTGGGATGAGGATATCGGTAACGACTGGGATGTGGACGGAATCGCGATTCGCGGTGGTGTGACGGGCGGATATGAATGGGAATTCCCGGTCATCGCGTTGCAGTTCTTCCTGGAATTGAATCCGGTGGCCGAGTTCCATTACTTGTGGTGGGATTACGACAAGCATGACGATACCGATGTGGAATGGGAAATTCCCGAGTTTTATTTCCGCATAGGCATGCGTTTCTGGTTTTAACGAATGAGGGGAAAAATGAGAAAAACAGCTAAATTGGCTATTCTTGCAATCCTGATGGTAGTCGGTTCTTTGTTGACCGGTTGCCGTACCGAAGATCCGATCATCGTCTGCGGAAGGGAATGGAATCCTGCCCTGCAGATCGTGGCGGACACTTCCAGTGAGTTCGGCTTGGGCGAACCGCTGTACATCCAGTTCCGTTACGGGACCGGGTTCGATTTCAATGCCCTGAGGATGAGCTTCTACGAAGGAACGCTCGCCAACAAGGGTAAGGAAATCTGGAGCCACGATGCACGCGTTTCCGAGAAGATGAGCTCGTACACGCTCCAGGGTCGCACCAAGCATAGCGAGTTCATGTCGGCCCGCGAACTGACGAGACACAAGGAACCGGGAACGGTGGTGATCGAGATCTCCGCGAACGGTCGCGTGATTGTTTCGAAGCAGATCGAACTCGTGAGAAAGTAAACGAGCCCATTCTTGATTGGAAAAATGATGAATTTCAAAGCCTTCCTGCCTTTGGCGTGTTCTGCCCTTTTGCTCTCCGCCTGCGGGGAATCCGAAGTGACCCTGAACTACAAGGTCGCCACTCCCGTAGAAATCGAGCTGTATACCGAAAGCTATTTCGCGACTATCGATATGAACGGCGAGGAGCAGATGGGAACCATCACGGCCGCCTATGTGGACCTGAACTATTCCTCGGTGGGCGACACCTTGGTGGTGAAGCGCGAGTACAAGATCGACAAGTCCCGCGGTTACCTCAAGAACTACATGCCCTCGGAACTGGCATGGCGTGTCAAGAACGTGGATGTCAAGGCCGTTGACCGCAACGTGATCAGCGTCGAGGGCCTTGAAGACGGCTACGATTCCCTGCTGCAGAGGATCCCGATGCCGGAACGCTGGCGCAAGCAGCTGTTGAACCCGAGCTACAAGCCGCACCTGAAGCGCCTGGAAAAGCACCGCTGGGAGATGGACCACCTGCTGACGGGAACGGTCCCCGTGAAGGCGAACATCACGAAGATGCTCGAAGAACAGGGCCGCTTGAACTTTGCGCTCATCAAGATCGACTCCGTCGTTACGAAGGGCTTTGAAAATCGCGACCACCGCAGGTGCCTGGATTACGTCGTCTATCTGCACGAGACGGAAAGCTTCCCGTACTATATCTGGGAACAGCACGTGAATAGCAACATCATCCCGGATAAGTACAAGGCTTACACCGATGGCCACAAGGCGGAATATGACACCCAGTTCGAGGTGATGATCGACCCCGAGACGGGCGTGCCCTGCCAGGAACGCGAGGTGAAGGTCGGTACGCATACGATGGTGCATCCCGTGACGAAGGATACGGTGAAGTTTACGAGCCACGTGACCAACGAACGCCTGTACAACCTGAAGGTCAAGTACGAGGAACCTACGGAATAGTCCTATGAAAGCAGTGACACGTCTTATCCCGATAGCCGCGCTTGCGCTTGTTGCCGCAGGTTGCACTTCGCACCCGTCGCCGCAGCAGACGATGGTGGACGACCGCCACATGCTCTATACCGAGACTTACAAGGCTTACAAGGAAGCCGAGGACAAGTACCTGAACCTGCTCTTCAATATCGAGCGTATGCCCGAGGAAGAGGAACTGTGGATCATGAAGCGCGAGCAGATGCAGGAATTGCTGCAGCTCCGCGAACTCATGCTTGCTGCCCGCGCCGACCTGGATAACGCCATGCAGGAGTGGGAAACGCACCTCACGGAAGTGCAGGGCGAAGTCAAGAAAAACAAGATCAAGCAGTACAACCCGAATTTCCCGGGCAAGGACGGCGAACGCACGAGTCCGGGACAGTTGCTGCCCGGCGAAGCCGACCGCGCCAAGAAGCGCAATTAAATTACTGCCAGCTGTTCAAGATCCCCATGCCGACCGCGAACTTGATTCGCGTGGGCGCGATGCTTTCGGGAATGAGCGGCATGTCGATGGGATTGAGCTTTCTCCCGCCATTCAAGTCTTCGTCTTCGCCGATGCGGTTCAGGCCGCGGGCGAGCGTGAACGTGATGTCGAGCGGGGTGCCGTAGAAGATGCGGTTGCTCATGCGGAACGATAATCCGACGGAGCGGTCCCAGAAGCGGTGGTCGGTGAGCTTGTCGGTATCAAACCACTTGCCGTTCCAGGCTGCGCCCATCTGCGCGAACAGATCGATGTAGAAGTGCCTCGTCTCGAAAATCCAGGCTCCCTTGCGCCAGTCGTCGTAGACGGGGAATAGGTAGTGGAGTTCGGCTACGGCGGTACGCATGCCCGCGAGCGTGTAGCTTTCGGAACTTCTCAGGTAGGGGTAGCCTTCGAGGAACACGGGATTGAAGTAGTACGAGTCGAGCGTATCCTGGTTTGCGTCGGTGCTCCAGTTGAATATGCCGCCAATCTTGCCGCCGGCGGCGAGACGCGCGCCCGTAAGCGGACTCTGCAGGCTCCCGTAGGCGTCCAGGCCGAACTCGTTGATGTTGAAGTTCCTGTACTTGGGCTTGATGGAACCGCTTGCCGTCACGGTAAAGCTCTCGGCGAAGGTGCCCGGGCGGTAGAGGTCGG
>Ga0310695_10005919_pt1 | contig 20795 bp, 16 predicted proteins | sample RumenRJG_04DNA_FD_203882 | JGI IMG/M metagenome (GOLD analysis project Ga0310695, IMG submission 203882) | Bovine rumen microbial communities from Lethbridge, Alberta, Canada - RJG_04 (v2) (version 2) | ecosystem: Host-associated > Mammals > Digestive system > Stomach > Rumen | place: Canada...
TATCTCGTCCGCGGAAAGAAAATCTTGGTGAACAAATAACCAAAAAACATTGTGACTTCGTTACAAACGGTTTGTAACGCCGTTACAAATGGTCTGTAATGTCGTTACAAAGCCTTTGTAATGGCGTTACAGATACTTTGTAATACTGTTACAAATAGTCTGTAATGCTGTTACAAAGGCTTTGTAATAAGTCTGCCCATTTCTTGCGTAAGCTGAACTATCATAAAACGCATAAGCGACCAACAACTCGAGTGGAGTCCACGTCCAGAAGACTATTCGACCTGTAAGATTGAACATTTTAAATCATTTATCCGTTTTTCCTTTGCTGTTCAAAAAAAACATTGTAACTTTGCACTTTGTATTGGCTCGCCAGTCTAATACACCTAAGACAGAAGAAATAATAACTAATAAAACTATAACATGAAACAAAAACAATTATTACATTTTTGGCTCCTACTATTGTGTATGATAGTAGGGGGAGTAGTTACTACATTTGCAGACACAACTTACAAGCTTACACAGGTAAGCTCCGTTGAAGTTGGCGGGCTGTATGTGTTTGAACAGAGTGGTCATGTGATGAACAACTCGGTTTCTTCAAGTGCCCTTCAGACTACTGCTACTTATAAAACCACAGGTCTTTCTGGAACTGAGACCTACGTGTGGACTTTGGAAACTGCGAATAATGGTTTTTATTTGAGAAACGTAAGTCTGAACTCAAACCAGTATTTAAATAATACAAGTTCAACAAGTATTTCTTTTGGAAATAAAAATTCAATTTGGACGTTTGATTTTGCAGATGGCATTGCACTAATTTGCAACAGCAGTAATTCCAACCGATTTTTGGGATTTACCACATCAACATCTTATGCTTATAAAGCATACGCCATAAGTAATTTAAGCAGTTATCCTCATGCTATTACTGTGTATAAACTTGAGGAAGAAAGTGCTTCTGCTTCCCTGCTTGTTTCTATAACCCTTTCGGGTAACTACCCAATAACTTTCACCGAAGGCGATACTTTCAGCCATGAGGGCATGACTGTAACTGCCACGTATGAAGATGAATCGACTAAGGACGTAACGCCCAGTGCATCGTTTAGTGGCTACGATATGGCTACGACGGGTGAACAGACTGTAAGTGTGAGTTATACAGAGGGTGACGTGACGAAGACGGCTACATACGGTATCACCGTCACTCCTATTCCTACACATACGGTAACATGGAACGTAAACGGCAGTTCTACAGAGGAATCTTATAAAGAAGGTGCAACTATTACCTTCCCAGAGAATCCAGCAGACATTGATGACAAAGTATTCATGGGTTGGGTAACGGATGAGATTAATGGTACTACCGATGAGGCTCCTGATTTCGTCACCTCAGCTACAATGGGCCAAAGCGACATAACCTATTATGCTGTATTTGCAGTGAGTACATCTATGGGTGGTGAACAAACAAAGTCCTATGGATTTGAAACTGAATCAGATTCAGATTGGACTATTGATGGCCCAAATCGTAGTACAGACAGGGCTAATTCTGGCCGTTATTCTGGTAAAATTAATACTAATCATACTTATGTTACATTTAATCAGAAAGTGAATGTGAAATCTTTTTCATTTGCTTTTACAAGAACTTCTACAAATGCTAATTATAATGTTTTCATAGAAACTTCTACTGATAATTCTACTTGGACAGCCCAAGAGACTTATCCTATGAATTCGTTTGCATCTGATGGTACTTTCACGACAAAAACAAAGACTTTTGATGGTAATATAGCGTATTATGTTCGCTTCCATTGTTCTAACACTTCTGCTGTGCGATATGTTGATGATGTAACCATCGTCTATGATAATGAATCCGTGACTTATTCTGCCTATTGCACCACCGTTGTTGCCGATGCCCGTGAAGAGGCTGGTATCAGCTTTGCTGAAGCTACTGTGACAAAGGCTATCACGGAGAATTATTCGGGCCAGGTGCTGACGAACCTGAACAATGTTTCGCCTATTACTTGGACGAGCAGCAACGAGAGTGTGGCCACCATTGATAACGGTATTGTGACAATGGAAGGTATTGGTGAGACAACCATCACGGCTGCTTTTGCAGGTGACGAAAGCTATAAGGCTGCTACGGTGAGTTACACGCTGACCGTTACTGATCCCACCATTGCCACAACGCTGACCATCAATGCCGAAGGGATTACCAATACGAATGTCTACACGGGAACTGCAGCAGGTTTGTTAAGCGCAACGGTTGCAATGGTAGACGGTGCTCCTGTTGATAATGCAAGCGTAACATGGTCGTCGAGCAATGAGCAGGTTGCGACCATCGATCAGCTGGGTGTCGTGACTCTCGTAGCCGCTGGTACAACAACCATTACGGCAAGCTATGCTGGAGTGCAATATACATACGGCGCTTCATCAGCCACCTACGAACTGACAGTCACTTATGATGATCCGAACGGTCCTGGTAGTGAGCAGAATCCATACACTGTAGCACAAGCTCTCGATAATACTCCTTCTAATGGAAAAGTCTATGTCAAAGGTGTCGTATCGAAATTTGTAATGACTGGCGTATATTCTGACAACTATCACCGCTATTATATTTCGGACGATGGTTCTACTCAATCAAGCCAACTCATGGTATTTAACGGCAAGGGGTTGAACAATGAGGATTTTACAAGCGATGATGATGTGCAAATTGGTGACATTGTTACAATTTATGGTAATCTGGTTCTTTATAATACCACTAAAGAGTTTGGTGCTGGCAACTATATTGTTTCTCTAAAACGTGCTCCTGCTGCTCCTACCTTCTCGCGCGAAGCAGGCACCTATACGTCTGTACAGACTGTGGAGATTAGCTGTGCAACCGATGGTGCCGTTATCTATTACACTACCGATGGCACTGATCCAACGTCTGAGAGCACAGAGTATACAGCTGCCATCGACGTGAATGCCAGCATGACCATCAAGGCCATTGCCGTGAAGGACGACCTGACAAGCGACGTGGCTACGGCAGAATACGTCATCGACTTAACGCCAAGCATTGTCTTCGACGGTCAGCAGAATCCCAAAAATGTACCCTATGAGACCGGTAGCACCAACATACATTATGTTGCCAGCAACATCACGGGTAGCACAACGCTTGTCCTCTGCGATGCTAACGGTGAAGAGACTACCTACGACTGGTTCAGCGCTGAGCTGTACGGTGAAACATACGTGAGAATAGCATGGCAAGACAACGACGGCGAAGCCCGCACCGCCTACTTCAAGCTCGTGGCAGATGATACAGAGTCGCCTATCTTCGCCGTTACCCAGGCAGAGTTCGTGGCCGACTACGCTACACTGCCGTTCACCTTTGATGGAGGAAAGAGTGCTATTGACGAGACCAATGGTTTGACACAAAGTGGACTGGGCAACGACTATAATTCATCACCCAAGCTGAAGTTCGACCACACAGGTGACTACCTTATTCTGAAGATTAACGAGCGTCCCGGCACGCTGACCTTCGACATCAAGGGTAATAGTTTCTCCGGTAGTACCTTCAAGGTGCAGACCTCTGAGGATGGTACAACCTATACTGAGCTTAAAACCTATACTGAGCTTGGTGATACTCAGAACGAGTCGTTCGACAACCTCGGTGAGAATGTTCGTTACATCAAGTGGATATATACTGAGAAGAGCAGCGGCAACGTGGCTCTGGGCAACATCGCCCTGACCAAGTACGAAGAGCAAGTCATAGAACCTTCGATTACCGTAGCTCCTACTTCGGTTGAAGCTCCTGTTGCCGGAGCCGATGGCACGCTGACAGTAACGTATACCGACATTGATACCGACTTGGTTGAGATTCAATGGGTTGAGGCTGACGGAACGACCGAAACCACCTATGGTTGGGTTACAGCCGAATTCGACAATAATAAAAACATTGAATATATCATCGAAGCTAACACCGGCGAGGCCCGCACCGCTTACCTGAAGATTTATGGACTTGACACCACGGGAAACGATGTATATTCCAATCTCGTGACCATCACGCAGGCCGCCCAGAGTGCTCCCGTTACAACTGTCGACTGGACGCTGACCGACCTGGCTGATATCACAGAGGACGACGTATTTGTCATCGTAGGCAATAATGGCAGTACTTATGCAATGGGTAATGATAATGGAACGTCTGCTCCTACGGCTGTTGCAGTCACTATTGTAAATGACAAGTTGTCTGAGGAACCTGCCGCCAAGCTCCAGTGGAACCTCAATGGTAATGGAACCGACGGCTATACGTTCTATCCGAATGGTGACGATGAAAGGTGGCTCTACTGTACAAGCGCAAACAATGGCGTGAAAGTGGGTACGGGTGATGCAAACATCTTTACTATAGACATAGACAAAGGGTATTTATATAACAGCAGTCAGGGAAGATATGTTGGTGTTTATAATTCACAAGATTGGAGATGCTATACCAACACAACAGGCAACATCGCCGACCAGTCATTCTCGTTCTTTAAGAAGTCATCTCTTACCCTTACGCTTGCCGCCTCTGGCTATGCCTCGTACTGCTCAAACAAGGCACTTGACTTCTCGAACAAGGTGAAGAGCTATGGTGCTTGGTATGTGAGCAATGTCAGCGGCACCACCGTTACCTTCACAGAGATTACGGGTGCTGTTCCTGCCGGAACGCCAATCATCCTTTATAGCAATGGCAAGAAAGGACAGAGCATCAACATTCCATACGCCACTGGCGAGACAACGGCCATCGAGGGCAACATGCTCCGCGGTACATTGGAGCCTACTGAGGTCACAACTGAAATGGTGATTGACGGTCAAAGCTACACGCTCTTCGGCCTCAGCAACGGCCAGTTCGTAAAGATGAAGAACGGTACGGTGAAGGCTAATAAGGCATTCCTGCCTATCCTCACCTCACAAGTACCTACAGGCAGCAACGCCCGTTTGGACATCGTCTTCAGCGAGGATACAGATGGCATCAAGTCAATTGAAAATGGAAAATTGACAATTGACAATAGTGTCTACGACCTGCAGGGGCGTCGCGTGGAGACCATGAAAAAGGGAAGCCTGTATATCGTGAACGGAAAGAAATTCGTTTCTAAGTAAGGAAAAAAAATAAACAGAAATACGATAGGATATGAAAAAGATATATATATCACCAGATACTGAGGTTCTGAGCATCATCGTACCACCAATCATGGCGGGTTCGCCCGGCACTCCGGCTGCACCAGTAAATCCTGATGAGGAGGAGGTAGATCCCGATGAAATTGAGTCTCGTCGTAGGAACAACAACTGTTGGGACGATGAGGATGAATTTGAGGACGATGACTATGGTACGGTGAAATTCTAAACAACAGGATACCCTGCCCAAGAGATGACCGAAGAGCAGTTAGCGCGGAAGAAACAATATGCAGGCGAGAAGAAAGCCTCAATGAAACGCCGTGACGATGGTCACGACTACAGTGAGCGTCGCATGTATATGATTACCCTGGAGGTGGAAGGCCGCAGACCGCTCTTCGGTCATCTTGTGGGTGATGCCTTCGCTCCCGAGGGTAGCGGGAATGAGCCACGCATAGTGCTTACGCCTCTTGGAGAGGCCGTGCAGAGCGAGTGGTTAGGCATACACGGCTATTACCCGCAGATAGAGGTGCTGGCAGTGCAGATGATGCCGGACCACATGCATGGCATCCTGTTTGTAACGGCACCGCTGCCCGTGCATCTGGGGCAGGTGATTGCGGGGTTCAAGACCGGCTGCCGGAGGGCGCAGAGGGCGATAGAGAGAGCTGCGGCGGAACCGCGGACGGAGGAGAAGAGAGCTGCGGCGGAACCGCAGCCTACGGAGAAAGGGGCAGCGCAACCTACGGAGAAAGCTACGGAGAAGGGGGCAGCGCAGACGGAGGGGCGTTCTCTGCAGGTGATGGCTGGGCCATCACAAGACACAGAGCCATACCATCCACTTTTTGCGAAGGGCTATAACGACCTGATCCTTAGGTCGTACGACGAGCTGCCCACTTGGCAGAACTACCTGAAAGACAACCCCCGACGGCTGATGATGAAGCGCAGCAACCCTGACTATCTTCGTCCTTTCTTTGACTTGCAGAAGGGCACGTACACCTATAATGGCATTGGCAACCGGCAATTGCTGGCAGCGCCAAGGCGACGGGCTGTTATCCTGTCGCGCCACTTGACCAGCAATGATATTGAGCGAGAAGTGCGTACACATCTTGAAGAGGCCCGACAGGGCGTGGTTTTTATCTCTGCAGCCATCTCTCCTGCAGAGAAAAAGGTGATGAGGGCAGTCTTTGATGCGGGTTTCCCCACCGTGGTGCTGATGGAGAACGGTTTTACTCCGATAACGAAACCCCATGGTGAGCAATTCTATGCCTGTGCCAGAGGAACGTTGCTCATGCTCTCTCCCTGGGAGCACCACAACGAGAAGAAGGTGATAACGGCTACACAGTGTCGTCAACTGAACATGATGGCACTGGAGCTGTGCGAGTGACAAAGGGGGAAAAGAAAATTGCTGCGGCGGAACCGCAGCCTACGGAGAAAGGGAAACCACAGCCTACGGAGAAAGGGAAACCACAGCCTACGGAGAAAGGGAAACCACTGCCTACGGAGAAAGGGGCGGCACAGCCTACGGAGAAGGGGGGCGTGAAGAAAGGCATGCTTGTGTTAGTTCTCCTTCCAGAAGCTACGGGTGAAGAGGACGAGAACGGTGAGAATCTCAAGACGTCCTACGAGCATGAGGAAGGAGCATATCCACTTCATTCCAACACTTAGATCGGCCCACGACATCTGTGGGCCGATATTTGTATCAAGACCTGCGCCCACATTGCTGATAAGGCTCAGCGAGATGGTCATGGCGTTAATCAGGTCGACCTTCTCGCCAACGACCACGATGGCTCCAGTAATGAGGAGCATCAGGATGTAGAGGGTGAAGAAGGCGAGCAGCGACACAATCTTGCCCTGCGGAATGCTCTGGTCACCAAGTTTTACAGGGAGCACAGCGTTGGGATGAAGAATATGACGGAACTCGTTGCGCAGCACCTTGATGAGCATCGATATTCGTACGCACTTAAAACCGCCAGTGGTGCTCCCACCGCAGGCTCCCATGAACATCAGCCCCATAAGGATGACCCACGTCATGTGGGGCCAGTAGCCAGCATTGTCGTTGCTCAGTCCGGTGGTGGTCATGAACGATACTACCTGGAACAGGGCCGATCGGAAGGCAGGCTCGTAGTTGTAGCCCAAGCGTGTGATGAGCAGATACATGATCCAGAAGGTGGCCACGATGATGGTGGTGATATAGAGCTTGAACTCAGCGTTGCGGAACAAGCTACCCACCCGCAGCTTGAAAATGGACATGTAGAGCAGGGTGAAGTTGATACCGGCAAGGAACTGGAAGAGAATGGACAGGTACTCGATGGTCTTGGAGTTGAAGAACACCGTAGAACCGTTGTGGGTTGAGAAACCACCTGTAGCGGTAGTGGTCATGGCATAGTTGGTAGCATCGAACCAATCCATGCCTGCCGCCCAGAACGACAGTCCGCAGGAAATGGTGAGCAGCACGTAGATGCTCCATATCCACTTGGCCGAGGTAGAGAGACGCGGGTGCATCTTCGAGCGTATGGGACCAGTAGCCTCGGCAGCAAAGACCTTCACCGAACCACCTACCAGCGACGGCAGCACGGCAATGGTGAAGAAGACGATTCCCAATCCGCCTATCCACTGCATGAGCGACCTCCAGAAGAGGATGCCATGGGGCAGGCTCTCCACATCGTCGATGACGGTAACACCAGTGGTGGTGAATCCCGACATGGTCTCGAAGAAAGCATCGGTAACAGAGAGGATGCCACCGTGGAAGATGAAGGGGAACATGCCGAAGAAACTGAACACAATCCAAGCGAGGGTGACTACGACGTAGGCATCACGACGATCCAATGCGTTCTCTGCGTTGCGTCCGAAATAGAGGAAGATAAAGGCAGCACTGAAGGTAAGCAGCGTGGACATGAGGAAAGCCAGCGTGTCGTCCTCAGCAAAGGAGAAAGCCATAACAAGACACCACGACATGAAGAAGGCCTCGATGAAAAGCAACGAGCCCAAGATCTTCGATATGATGTTCCAGTTGACCACGAGTTGAGAGTTGAGAGTTGAGAATTATGATTACCTCTTGCTGCGGAAGCGAACTATCCACCATCCACCATCCACTATCCACTATAAACTATAAACTATCCACTAAAAGAGTCCTTGTTTCTTGAAGAAGCGCTCCATCTTGCCGAGCTGGTGTTCGTGGCAGAACACCATCACCGAGTCGCCAGCTTCAATCTGTGTGTTACCATTGACGAGGATTCCCTCGCCACGGCGTACCAGACCACCGATGGCTACGCCCGACGGTAGTCCTAAGGCCTTGACGGGCTTGCGCGTGACCTTTGATCCTTCGGCTGCTACGAACTCGGCCACATCGCTCTCGACCATCATCAGCGAACGCATGTTTCGCACGTCGGCCTTGAGCATCATCTGGAAGATATGGCTTGCAGCCACAGTCTTCTTGTTGATGATAGTACCGATGTCCAATCCTTCGGCCATAGGCACATAGTCGAGGTTCTCGACCATGGCCACCGTCTTACGCACCCCTAACTTCTTAGCCGTGAGACAAGCCAGGATGTTGGTCTCGGCATTGCCGGTGAGAGCCACGAAAGCCTGTGTGTGCTTGATGCCTTCCTCCTGAAGCAGTCCCAAGTCGCGTCCATCGCCGTGGATAACCATAGCGTCGCTGTTGGTAAGCAGTTGGTTCAGTCGTTCGCAGCGGTCGGCATCTTGCTCGATAATCTTCACGTTCATATATTCGGGCATGGTGAGTGCGGCACGCACAGCAGTCTTTCCACCGCCCATGATGATGACGTTCTGCACATCCTCATAGTGTTCCTTGCCCACAATCTTGCGGATGTAGGGGATGTACTCTTGCGTAGTCATAAAGTAGACCAGGTCGAGCACATGCAACTCGTCCATACCGCTGGGGATGATAGTCTCGTCGCCACGCTTGATAGCCACCACGAGATAGGGATCCTCGGGTCCGCAGAGCTCGCGCAACGGGCGGTTCAGGATCTCGGCCGTTTCGCGCAGCTTGATGCCAAGGAGCACCAATGCCCCGTCGTGGACATCCCAACGCTGCCGTACCCATGAGAGTTTCAGTCCGTTGATAATATCGGCAGCAGCAAGCACCTCGGGATAGACGAGTGAGTCGACACCCAGGTTCTTGAAGAACAGCTTGTTTTGTTGCGACAGATACTCGTAGTTGTCGATGCGTGCCACGGTCTTCTTCGCACCCAGCGCATGGGCAATGACACAGGCAGCGATGTTTCGGCTCTCCTCGGTGGTGACGCCTACGAAGAGATCGGCACCAGCGATACCAGCATCCTTCAGCGTGCTAATGCTGGTGGGCGATGCGTTGACAGCCATGAGATCGTAGCGCGAGTCGATACCACCGAGGCGATCCTCATCGTCGTCGATGAGCACGCAGTCGTGGTTCTCGGTAGAGAGCAACTTCGACAGGTGGGTTCCTACGGCGCCTGCACCGGCAATGACGATCTTCATGAGTTAAGAATTAAGAGTTATGAGTTATCGGCTTCGCCGATTATGAATTAAGAGTTAAGAATTAAGAATCACCCTGCTGATATTCTCGGCATCGATGCCGACGATGTGCTGCAGCTCACTGACCTTGCCATGCTCAACAAACTCGTCGGGCAACCCTAAGCGCACCACAGGCTGGTGATAGCCGTGATCGTTCATCCATTCGAGCACTGCCGAGCCAAGTCCACCATTACGCACTCCATTCTCGACGGTGATGATGCGCTTGTACTTACGCCCCACCTCGTGAAGAATTTTTTCATCGAGTGGTTTCAGGAAGCGCATGTCATAGTGGGCAACATGGGGCTCATGGGACTCATGGGACTCTATGGCCTTGATGACCTCATTGCCTATCGGGCCGATGGAGAGCACAGCCACACTGCCGTCACCGTCGCGCAGACAGCGACCAGTGCCCACCTTGACAGGCTCTAACGGACAACGCCAGTCACTAAGCTCGCCACGGCCTCGGGGGTAGCGGATGACAAAGGGTCCCATGCCAGGCAACTGTGCGGTGTACATCAGTCGTCGCAGCTCGTGCTCGTCCATGGGCGAGCAGATGGTGAGGTTGGGGATAGGACGAAGATAGGCCAAGTCGAAGGCTCCATGATGGGTAGGACCGTCTTCGCCTACCAGTCCGGAACGGTCGAGACAGAGCACCACGGGCAGCCGCAGGATGGCCATGTCGTGGATAATATTATCGTAGGCACGCTGGGCAAATGACGAATAGATATTGCAAAAGGGCTGCAGGCCATCCTTGGCCATACCAGCAGAGAAGGTCACGGCATGGCCCTCGGCAATACCGACATCGAACGTACGGTCGGGCATCTTCTCCATCATAATATTCATGGAACAACCCGTGGGCATGGCGGGCGTGACCCCCACTATCTTCGGGTTCTGTTCTGCAAGTTCGAGCAGCGTCTTGCCGAACACATCCTGATATTTCATGGGCTGTCCAACAGTGTCCCCCTTAATCAGTTCGCCCGTCTCAGGATCGAACTTCCCGGGGGCGTGCCATACGGGTGTATAGTCCTCGGCAGGCTTGTAGCCATGGCCTTTCTTTGTGTGCAGGTGGAGGAGCTTCGGTCCTTTCATGTCCTTCAGCTGACGCAGGATGCGTACCAGTTCCACGACGTTGTGGCCGTCGAAAGGCCCGAAGTAGCGAATGTTCATGCCCTCGAAGATGTTCTGCTGGCGGGCGATAACGCTCTTTAGGGCGTTGGTCAGACGGATGATGCCCTGCCGACGGTCTTCCTTCAGCATGCCGTGGCGTCGCATCCATTGCGACACACGGAAGCGTATGCGATTGTAAGTCTCGTTGGTGTCGAGCTGAAGCAGGTATTGCTCCATGCCGCCCACGGCCCTGTCGATAGACATGTCGTTGTCGTTCAGGATGATGAGTATGTCATTTGGACTCGACGACACATTGTTCAGTCCCTCAAAGGCCAGGCCACCCGACATGGCACCGTCGCCAATGACAGCCACCACCTTGCGCTCAGGATGAGAGGTGATAGGTGATAGGTAAGAGGTTGCCACAGCCATGCCGAGCGCAGCAGAGATGCTGTTCGAGGCATGACCGCAAACGAACGAGTCGTACTCGCTCTCCTGTGGAGATGGGAAGGGACGTATGCCTCCGAGCTTGCGGTTGGTCTTGAACTGCTCACGCCGTCCGGTCAGAATCTTATGACCATAGGCCTGATGACCCACGTCCCAGACGATACGATCCTCGGGGGTATTGAACACATAGTGGAGGGCGACGGTAAGCTCCACCACGCCAAGGCTCGATGCCAAATGGCCAGGGTTCACCGAGAGTTCCTGCACAATGTCCCGACACAGTTCTTCGCATACCTGAGGCAGTTGATCGACACTCAGGCGACGCAGGTCGGAGGGAAATTGTATATTGTTTAAAAGTTCTAACTTGGTCGTTTCCACAATTCAGATTCAGTCATTCGGGTGCAAAGATACGAAAAAATGAGTGAAGAGACAAATTTATTTCCGCTTTTCCTTTGCGCTTACATAATTTCTTCATATATTTGCACTTCGAAACCACACGCTAACCTTCGGTGATATGAAATACATCGCCCTTCCCTTTGAGCAACAGCGGCATTTGTCGTTCTACCTTGCTATGGAGGAATATGTCGCCCGTCATCTCGACGAGACCGACGCTTTCTTCATGTGGCAGGTGCAGCCGAGCGTCATCTTCGGTCGCAACCAGGTGATGGAGAACGAGGTGAATGTGGACTACTGCCGTCAGCATGGCATTGAGATGTATCGCAGGAAGAGTGGCGGCGGATGTGTCTATGCCGACCTGGGCAACGTGATGCTGTCGTTTGTGACCAAGGACGAGTATGTGAACCTGGCTTTCAACCGCTTCATCAATATGATTGTACTGGTGTTGCGGAAGCTGGGAGTCGAGGCTACCAGCACCGCCCATAACGATGTGCTCGTTAATGGGAAGAAAGTAAGCGGCACAGCCTGCTACCATCTGACGGGATGCAGCATCGTACATGGCACACTGCTCTATGATACGGACATGGAACACATGCTTTCCGCCATCACCCCTGGACCGGAGAAACTACAGAAGAAGGGCATACAAAGCGTGAGACAGCGCATCACCCTGCTCAAGGAGTACATACCACAAAGCCTCGACGAGCTGAAGACGCTGATACGCGAAATGCTTTGCAACGGTGAAAGACGGCTCACGGAAGACGATGTGGCCGGCATTGAACAGATAGAACAGACTTACCTGAAAGAAGAATTCATCAACCTCATTCAATAATATGGAAAACAAAAGAACATGTCTCTATGACAAGCATGTGCAGTTAGGTGCATTGATGTCGCCCTTTGCCGGGTTTGAGATGCCTATACAGTACAGCAACATCACCGACGAGCACCAGGCGGTGCGACAGCACTGCGGTGTGTTCGACGTGAGCCACATGGGCGAAGTGGTTGTCCGTGGACGTGATGCCGAGCGCTACGTGCAGCATATCTTTACCAACGACGTGAAAGACGCGCCCGACGGTCAGGTGTACTACGGCATGATGTGCTATGAGGACGGCGGCACCGTCGACGACCTACTGGTCTACAAGATGGCAGACCAGGATTTCTTTCTGGTCGTCAACGCCGCCAACATCGACAAGGACTGGGCTTGGATGCAGGAGCAGGCCAAGGGTTTTGACATCGAGCTAAGGAACGTCTCTGACGACTACAGTCAGATAGCCGTACAGGGTCCCGAGGCCGAGCAAGTGGTTGAAGAGGTCTTGGGCATCGCCTGTAAGGAACTGACGTTCTACACCTGCAAGACCATTCTCCCTCCGCCCTCCACCCTCTATCCTCTACCCATCATCGTCTCACGAACTGGCTACACTGGTGAGGATGGTTTTGAAATCTACGACTCGCACGCGAACATTAATATTTACTGGGACAAACTGATGGCCAGCGGACGCTGCAAACCCTGCGGACTGGGCTGTCGCGACACGTTACGCTTCGAGGTAGGCCTGCCACTCTATGGAGACGAGCTCAGCGCAGAGATCTCGCCCGTCATGGCTGGACTGTCGATGTTCTGCAAGTTCGACAAACCGGAGTTCATCGGCAAGGATGCCTTGCTGAAGCAGAAGACCGAGGGCGTAGAGCGTCGCGTTATCGGCATCGAGTTGCAGGACAAGGCCATACCCCGTCATGGCTACGCTGTGCTTGACATGAACGGACGGCAGGTGGGCGAGGTGACCACTGGCTACCATACCATCTCTACTGACAAGAGCGTTTGCATGGCACTCGTTGACAGCAGCTATGCAAAACTCGACACCCCACTACAGATACAGATTCGAAAAAAGGTGTTCCCCGGCGTGGTAGTGAAGAAACGTTTCTACGAAAAACATTATAAAAAATAATTAATTGAGGGTAGTAAAAAATGGCAAAAGTAATTGAAGGACTCTATTACAGCGAGTCGCACGAGTATGTGAGAATTGAAGGCGAGTATGGTTACATCGGCATCAGCGACTATGCCCAGCATGCTTTGGGCAACGTGGTCTATGTCGACATGCCCGAAGTGGATGACGAGGTAGAGGCAGGCGAGGAGTTCGGTGCCGTAGAGAGCGTGAAGGCCGCCAGCGACCTCATTGCTCCTGTCAGCGGTACCGTGATCGAGGTGAACGAAGCCCTCGACGACCAACCTGAACTGCTGAACCAGGACCCTTATGAAAACTGGATCATCAAGGTGGAGCTGAGCGACAAGACCGAGCTTGACAACCTCATGGAGGCATCTGCCTACGAGGCTTTCTGCAAATAAAGAATTGCGTTATAACGTTATATCGTTATTACGTCATATCGTTATCCCGTAAAGAACGAAAATGTATAAGTATTTCCCGCATACCGAGGCCGATTTGAAGGCCATGATGGATGCTGTCGGCATCAACAGCCTTGACGAACTGTATGCCGATGTGCCCGAGCCGATACGGTTCCGAGGCGACTATCAATTGCCGTCGGAGATGAGCGAGATGGAGGTGCGACAGTTGTTCGAGCAGTTAGGCTCGCAGAACCGCCAGCTCACTTGTTTCGCTGGTGCCGGCGTCTACGACCACTACATGCCCAGCGTCATCCCACAGCTGTTACAACGTTCAGAGTTCCTGACGAGCTATACGCCCTATCAGGCCGAAATCTCGCAGGGTACGCTGCACTACATCTTCGAGTACCAGAGCATGATGACTGAACTGACAGGCATGGACATCTCGAACGCGTCAATGTACGATGGCACTACCGCCTCGGCCGAGGCGATGATGATGGCCGTAGCAGCAGGTAAGAAGCAACAGCGCTTCCTTGTCTCGGAGACCGTAGACCCAAAGACCATTGCCGTGATGAAGACCTACGCCCACTTCCACGGTATCGAACTGGAGATAGTTCCCGCTGAGGGTGGCGTCACCTCAAGGGAAAACCTTGAGACACAGTTGCAGGAAGGCGGCGTGGCTGGGGTGATGGTACAGCAACCCAACTACTTCGGCATTGTTGAGGACTACAGTGGTTTCGCCGACACAATCCACGAAGCAAAGGCACTCTTCGTGATGAACAGCATCATCGCCGACCTCGCCATGCTGAAGACGCCCGGTGAGTGGGGAGCCGATATTGCCGTGGGTGACGGACAGTCCTTGGGCATACCCATGCAGTGGGGCGGTCCTTACGTGGGCTATATGTGCTGTACGGAGAAGCTGATAAGGAAAATGCCAGGACGTATCGTCGGCAAGACCGTGGATAATCGCGGACAGCGGGCCTTCGTACTTACGCTGCAAGCCCGCGAACAGCATATCCGCCGGCAGAAAGCCACCTCGAACATCTGTTCCAACCAGAGCCTCATGGCACTCTTCGTCACCATGTACTGCTCGTTGATGGGCAGGCAGGGACTGAAGGAAGCTGCAGAACTCTCCTATGCCGGTGCCCACTACCTGTGCGACAAGCTATTGGCTACTGGCCATTTCACATTGGTCTATGACCAGCCGTTCTTCAATGAGTTCGTCGTCAGCTACGACGGAAACGTCGACGCACTACAGCAGCGTTGGCTCGACAATGGTCTTTTCGGCGGTGTGAAGATTACAGAAAACCAACTGATGCTTGCCGTTACCGAGAAACGTTCCAAGGAAGAAATTGATCAATTAATTGCACTGCTATGAACAACCGACTATACGGAAACCTGATATTCGAGCTGTCGCAGTCGGGACGCTGCGGCTACTCGCTGCCGAAGAACCGTTTTGGCGAGTACAAAGTGCCCGTAGAACTTTGCCGTCAGGAGGACGCCGCCCTGCCCGAGTGCGACGAGATGACCGTGGTACGACACTATACGAACCTCTCGGCCAACAATTTTGGCGTGGACAACGGTTTTTATCCGTTAGGCTCTTGCACGATGAAATACAACCCGAAGATCAACGAGGAGGTGGCCGCCTTGCCGCAGTTCCAAAACCTTCACCCGCTTCAGCCTGCCGAAACCGTGAAGGGTGCCGAGGCCGTATGCACGCTGCTCTGCCGTTCGCTCTGCGAGTTGACTGGCCTACATGCCTTCACCCTGAAACCCTTTGCCGGTGCCCATGGCGAGCTGACAGGGCTCATGGTTATCAAACGTTACCATGAGAGCCGAGGCGATACGCAGCGTACTAAAGTCATCGTGCCTGACTCGGCCCACGGCACCAACCCTGCCAGTGCTGCCGTCTGCGGACTGGATATTGTCGAGGTGAAGTCGCTCAGCGACGGTACCGTAGATATTGATGCCTTAAAAGAGGTGATTGCCACAGTGGGCAGCGATTCCGTCGCTGCCATGATGATGACTAATCCCAACACCCTCGGTCTCTTCGAGAAACAGATACCGGTCATCGAACATCTCATACACGATTGCGGTGGTCTGATGTACTATGACGGAGCGAACCTCAATCCCATGCTCGGGGCTGCGCGTCCGGGCGACATGGGTTTCGACGTCATGCACATCAACCTGCACAAAACCTTTTCTACCCCTCATGGAGGTGGTGGTCCTGGTGCCGGTCCTGTTGGCGTTCGCAAGGGATTGGAACAGTTCTTCCCCGAAGTATCACCCTATCACGGCAATTTTTCCGTCGCTATGCGAGCCTACGCCTACATCCTCTCTTTGGGTCGTGAGCATATCAAGGAGGTGGGACCGTTGGCAACACTCAACGCCAACTATATCAAAGAGTCATTGAAAGACGTCTATGAATTGCCAATAGAAGGACTAATTCCCGAGCAAAGCTCGCCTACCCGTAACCTTTGCAAGCACGAGTTTGTCTTCGATGGCTTGAAGGACAAGAGCACGGGCGTTACCACGATGGATGTAGCCAAGCGTCTGTTGGACTACGGCTACCACGCCCCGACCATCTACTTCCCCCTACTGTTCCACGAAAGCCTCATGATAGAGCCTACGGAGAACGAGTCGAAAGAGACGATCGATGGGTTTATCGCTGTCATGCGCCGTATAGCCGAGGAAGCCAAGACCGATCCCGAACTGGTGAAGTCTGCACCCCACAACACGCCTATCGGTCGTGTAGATGACGTGTTGGCTGCCAAGCATCCTATAACATCTTATCGCCAACTCCAAGCTGAAGCCTAACATTCAATGTGCAATGAATAAGACTGATCTAATTGTTATTGGTGCTGGACCGGGAGGCTACCGTGCCGCAGAGTTAGCTGCGAAGGCAGGACTGAAGGTTGTCGTCGTTGAGGCCGGACATGTGGGCGGCACCTGTCTGAACGAGGGTTGCATCCCCACGAAATCATTTGCCCGTAATGCCGAGATTGTGCAGACGTTGAAGGAAGCAAGTCTTTTCGGCATGAACAATATGAGCTTCGATTTTGACTTCCAGCAGGTCGTAGCCCGCAAGAATGAAGTGCTCGCACAGATCCGTTCGGGTATCGAGACACTTCTCTCCCACCCTAACATCACCCTTGTCCGCGGTCATGCTCGCTTCGTCGATGCCCATACTGTCGAAACGGTCAGTGTAGGCAGTAGTTCTACTGCTGCTCAATACACCGCCACACACATCATCATTGCCACTGGATCGGTGCCAAAAGCGCTCCGGCTACAGGAGCCTGCGAACTGCCGCGTGCTCGATAGCAGCGACCTGCTACAACTCGACCACCTGCCAGAGAGTCTCTGCATCATTGGTGCAGGTGTCATTGGCATGGAGTTCGCCAGCATTTTCAGTGCCTTTGGCACGAAGGTCACGGTGGTGGAATTCCTAAAGGAATGCTTACCTGCTTTAGACAGCGACATTGCCAAGCGTCTACGTAAGGTGCTTGAGAAGCGTGGCGTCACCTTCCACTTGCAGTGCGCCGTGACGGAAATAAGAAGCAAGGTGGTCACCTTCACCGACAAAAAGGGGAAGGAACAGACCATTGAGGCAGAGGAAGTGCTGATGGCCGTAGGCCGTGCACCACGTGTCAGCGATGACTTCCAGTTGGCTGGCTTCGACTACGACGCCCGCACAGGCATCAAGGTTGATGACCATTTCGAGACCACCGTGCCGGGCATCTATGCCATCGGCGACGTGAATGGTCGTCAGATGCTGGCCCATGCTGCGGAGGCACAGGCAAAGATTGCTGTGACCCACATCCTCCGCTCTAACAATGCACCTGCTGATTCCCCATTCTCCATTCTCCATTCTCCATTTACGGTAGTTCCCGCCGCTATCTTCACCTATCCCGAGGCAGCCTGCGTAGGCCCAACTGAGGATCAGTTAAAGGAAGAAAGCATAGCATACGAATGCCGCAAGGCCTTCCATCGTGCCAACGGCAAGGCACTGGCCATGAACGAGACTGAAGGCATGTTGAAACTACTGAGTGAGCCGGATGGAGGTCGCATCTTAGGTTGCCATGCCTTTGGTGCCCATGCGGCGGATATGGTACAGGAGGTGAGCGTACTGATGTGTCGAGACACTACCGTGAGACAACTGCGCGACATGGTGCATATCCATCCCACGCTCAGTGAGATAGTGCTTGCAGCGGCAGAACAATGAACAGTTGAAACAAGAAACTTAGTGAGATGGGGAGCGAGAAACAATTTTCTCGTTCCTCATTTTTTCGAACACCCGATGGCCTAATGTCTCGGCTCCACGGGCATCGAAATGCAAGCGGTCGCTGAGCAACGAGAGGTCGGAAGCATCAACGACATGGAAGTGCTTATCCTCGCGCTCCATGCGGAACAACGCCTCGGCTACCTTCGGCGAACCCTGACGGCTATCCTTGGCAAACGTCCCACAGACCACAGGCAGCTTGCGGTATTTCTTCTTACCCGTCTTTTCCACAAGATGCTGCCGGATATAAGCAACTACCGCTTTGATGTTCTCGAAATAGCGGTCGGCAGCCTGCTGGTCGCTCTCACCCTGATGCCAGATGAGCACCTTGATGTCGTAGTTCGTTGGCAGGTTGTTCAGACAGTCGTCAATCTGTCGGGTGAAAGCTTTCAATAGCGACTTTCCACCATGACTGGCCGAGGTGGTGTGGTTGAGGAAGGCAGTGTCGGCACTCCAGTAGAGTCCGTGGGTACTGCTCTTGCACGACGGGTCGATGGCTGTGCCACCGTCAGTATGTTTGATGACATAGAAAGGCTGCTTCCACAGCTGTTCAAGCTGATAGTAGACAACAGCATCGAAGCCCCAGCTACGTTCAATTTTCGGCTTGGCCACGCGGGGCGAGAATTTCGAGAACTCGCCCGTAGCGGTCTCAAAGTCGCCGCTGCCATAACTCCAAAAGCAGTAGTTATAGGTAAGATAGCCGGGCAAGTCGGCTAACGGCACACGTCCGTCGGCATTCGACTGCCCGGCTGTAAGAATTACTGGCACACGCTTCTGCTTGACCTTCGGTCGAGCCTGTTTACGCTCGGCAGAGTCGATGCAAGCATCGCTCTGCTCTCGCTTAATCTCAGCCTTGGCAGGACAAACAACTGCAAACAGAAGAAGTGCGACAGAAATAAGGGTTCTTTTCATCATAGAATGCGAATCACCAGTCATCGTCCTCGTTGCCCACGATGCCATGGGTGACGGCCTCCTGAAGCTTGTCCATCACCACGTTAGAGTAGGCATGGGTCATCACGAGAGCCTTGGCCGAGGTGCGCTTCTTATTGTCCTTTTCCACAAAAGGATAATGCTTGGCTATCTCCCACTGCTCGTCGTAGAGACGATGGTCGGTCTTATCCTCCTTCAGACGCTTTCCGTCGCTGTAGATGTTCTGGTTCTTGTTATTATACTTCGTATTGTCGGCCAGACCACCGAGCCAGCCTGCGTCTTCAGCCTTTAGAACATCGTAGGTCGGCACGGTATAGGTGACGCGGATGCGACCTTCCTTGATGTCGATACGGATGACCGGCGTAATGCTCACCACATAGCGGTTGAGCGTACCAGTATGATCGGCAATGGCATCGATGGTCGACGAGATAATAATGCAGCCAGCATCCTTGTCGTTGAGCGTGATGGCCTGCTTGTCCTTGAACGTCGAGGTAGCCCAGTAGTTCAGCTGTATATACAGCTGGTCCTTCGTCTTTCCAGGTGCCTCTATGACCTGCTGATAGGTGAGCGACTGGTTCTTGTCGAGCGTCAGACCGCTGGCCAGATTAGCAGCAGCGTCAAGCCATTTGTCACCATACTTCTCCTTGGCATACTTCTCTAAGTCGGCAGTTTTGATAATCTGTGCCTTAACGGAAACTGTTGTACACACGCCTGCCAACATGGTCAGCAAGACGATTCTCTGTAATAACTTCATATAATCTGATTTTAGAATGAAACGGCAAACGACGCACCAACGATCCATGAGTTGACATGTTTCTTAATGGTATGCTTCTCTGGCTGGTAAGGCAAGCCTAAAAGGGCAGCCATACCTATAGCTTCGGGCATGGCAAATTGAACATAGTAGTCGGGATCGTAGGTGAGGGTATAGTTCTTACGTGTATAGTCATAGTCGCAGAACACCTTCCATGAGAAGTTCTTCTTATAGGCGTAGGTGAGAGAGATGCCCGTACCCCACTTAGTGGAGTTGTTGGCAGAGACAGTCAGATAGTCCCATTCCTCATCGTAACTCATGTCGCTTCCGTCGGCGTTCTTCATGGTGCTGAAGCTGTTGATGTTGATGTCAACAGGCGTGCCATTGACAATGATCATATCGTATTGCAGGTCTTTCACCATACCACTATAGCGGGCATTAAGATCGAGCTCTTGCATGATGCTGCGGCCTACGAGGAGCTTGGTGCCCAAAGAGAAACGTCTGGACAATGGGATATTGAAGTAGAGACCGGCATCGGCTGCAAATTCAGTGAGGTGATCACTCTCGATGGTGAATTCCTTATCTTGGAGCATGTCGTCGAGCGAACCACCAACAATACCGTCGTGTTTGAATTCTTTCTCTATGTCTTTGATGTCGTCCATGGCTTCCTTTGCATCGTTCTCGGCCATACCCATGAAGTCTTCCCATCCTTTGATAGGCGAGGTCTTTACACGGAGACGTCCACCGAGACCCACATATTTATTAATAAAGTAGGCACCCTCAGCCTGCACGGCAGTTGATGTCTGGAATTCCAACTTAATGGGGTCGCCGTTGTCGAATGCTTCGAAGTCAAGTTCCTTGGAGCCAAAGCCCATACCCATCGACACCGAGAAGAACGATGGATGTTCAGAGGCGTTGGTCAGTCCCTCCATATC
>Ga0310695_10005923_pt1 | contig 20789 bp, 17 predicted proteins | sample RumenRJG_04DNA_FD_203882 | JGI IMG/M metagenome (GOLD analysis project Ga0310695, IMG submission 203882) | Bovine rumen microbial communities from Lethbridge, Alberta, Canada - RJG_04 (v2) (version 2) | ecosystem: Host-associated > Mammals > Digestive system > Stomach > Rumen | place: Canada...
TGTACCGCCGAAACGGGTGATCAGCTCTTTGCATCTGTCGACAACCGCTGTCCTCGCTTCATCATCGATCTGCGCATTCACAACAACGGCTAACTCGTATTTACCCATTCTGTTTACCTCCTTTTGGTCTCTGGCCCCCGCTTCCGCCGTAAAACAGCCTCTGTTTTTCAAAACAGATCTGTGTCCCGCATCAATCAGGACAATCCGTTCTGCAAAAACAGTGATCCGGTTTCACGCATCACAGGAGCAAGGAAAAATGATTCCGGGATAAATCCCACGGATGAATATCTTAGCATAAAAAAAACTGCAGTGCAAGCAAAAAAGCGTAAAAAACAAAAGCAAAAATTTGCTCGTTACTGCACACATCCTATCAAGGGAGTGTACAAGTAACGTTGAAAAAACAAATTCCGGTCGGGACGCAATGATCCATGCCGACAGGTCCGCAAACGCAGGGCGTTTGCTAACGCGCATCCTCCCGTCGGTCAAACCAGCAAAAGCTGCTGCCGTTGTCCCTTCGCCCGTAAGTCCATCCTTCGCTCATATAGGGGACGCGGATCGAGTCTCCCTGCAGCCTGGTTTCCCCGTCCGGAGTGAGATAGAGTACTTCATTTCTGGAGAGGTTGAAATTGCAGCAGCACAAAGCTTCCCCTGTATTGTTGGCTCTGCAATCGATTCTGCAGGATTCGCCGGGAGAAAGCGCTGCGGAAGGCAGACGGTATTTATCCGGTTTTTCCGGATCATCGGAGATACAGTATCTGCCCAGATTGATCTGTGTCGTTCCGGCATTATAGAGCCGGATCCAGTCACTGCTGCCTGCAGATTGAATCTCCGAAATGACAAGTCTTTCGCCCTTTTCCCGCACTGCGGCTGCGCGCACACTGCAGCTGCCGCTCTTCAGCCGGCTTGTGTCGACAGTCAGTATGGGAGAATCTCCGGCACTTTCCAATACTTCTCCGTTGATCTCCCAGTGATCGAAAGTCCATCCCGGCGACGGTGAGGCCGTAAAAGTGATATTGACACCTTTGTAATAAGGGCAGGAGTATTCCGATCCTGGAGCCAGATACATGCAGCCCCAGCGGACATTGACCCCATCGGAAGCTGAGAGGTTCATCGTATACTGGTCCTTCAGTCCAAAGTATTCTTCCAGATCCCGGCGCGTCATATCGTTGGAGTCTGCGGCAGCCCTGAGCGCTGCTTTTTCATCTTCTTCGACCAGGCTCATATATTCCGGTGAAAAATAGGCCCGGTACTCTTTTTCCTGCATATCATAATATTCCTTGATTTTCTCAAGGACATGGTCTGTTGCAAAGGAGGTATTCATCAGATCACAGACAATCGTCACGAAGCGTTCCCTGTAAGGGTCCGCCCTCATTACATCCCGGAAACGGGATTCAAACCCCCGCTTTGTGTTTGTCATCATAGAGACAAAGTTGTCGGTCCCGAATTTATCATCCAGAGAGGAATCCGTGTTATAAGCCTTGTCTGAGTCGAAAACAGTAAACCGGATCCTGCCATCCGTATAGGGATTGGACGGATCATGCTCACCGGTGTACCGCCAGGCCTGGACGTTATTGCGCGGCCAGTCCAGGTTGTTGTCCAGGACGTTGATGGCATAGTAGAGAAGATAATCATCCATGTCTACTGCCGCTTCGAGAGCCTGACGGTTTTTTTCCTCTGTGAGGTCTGCGGCAAACAGCTCGCTCACATTCAATTTACTAAAGACACTGCTCTCTTTGCCCTTCTTTTTTTCAATGGAGTCTGTTTCGGGAAGGTCAAAGCGATGGGCCAGGTAGGAATTGCTGAAGGTCGGTTCCAGTTCCGCCAGAGTATAGAAAGAACCATTCAGAAAAACAAGTCCGGATCTGGAAGCGGCAACGGAAGGCTCTCCGCTCCTGCCGGCAAGCTCACAGACTAATTCTTCACGGAATGTGCGTGAAATCTGGCTGCGTGCCCGAAGCCTCAGGTGGGTGTAAAAACCGACATGGGCATACTCCGACTCCAGGGGATCCGGAAAAATATCCAGTCCCAGGTGCCCGTCGCTGTCCTCATCACACCAGGGCTCTCCGAATGCCAGATTCAGCGATTTCTGGTCCAGCCTCCGCGACATTCCGCCGGAGACAAACACACCGGCACTGCGGTCATCCACGAGATTTCCCCGGCCGTCAAAGATCGCTACGTGGCAGGGTCTGCCCCATTCCTCCCCGCGCTCCATGTAGTTGCCGTGGTATTTCGACCCCTTGTGTTCATCGAAAATCCTGCCGCCCACCAGAATACCGATGTCATAATCATAAAGATTGGCATCTTCAGTATCCACACAGACAATGTATTCGCCTTCTCCGGGCAGTGCACCTGTACCGATTCCATAGACGGCATATTGTGTTCTTGTCTCTTCTTCACCGCAGATAATTTTCGCGCGCACAGTGTAGACTCTGGTCCCTGCCGCCGGATTATCTGCCAGATAGCTGGCTCCGCCTGTATCCGTCTCCTGTCTGCCGCCGGATGAGAGACTTTCTCCCATTTCCTCACTGTCATCGTCTGCCTCTGAATCAAAGACAGCTTCTGTCCACCCTTCTGTCCGCTCTTCTGTCCGCTCTTCTGCCCGCTCTTCCGTCTCAATGCCGTTCTCATCTGCCTGAAGCATATTTTCTGTCTGACTGTCTTCGGCTCCTGCTTCTGCTGCAGTTTCCTTTTCTGCGTCCGTGTTCTGGTCCGGGACGCTTTTTTTGTCTGTCCCGGCAGGGGCATCTGGCACTTCCAGGCGGACCGGCCCCTCATAGAGCGTCGACCGGATCCCCGGTTCCGACCCGTCCAGGGTATATCGGATTTGGGCGCCTTTCGGCAGTATGCCCTCCGCTTCCATTTCCAGGGAGAAGCCCTGCTCATAAAAACCGCTGTCTGCGGAAAAGCGGATCGGGTTGGAACCATTTATCTTCGTATATTCTTCCAAAGTCTCCGGAATCACCGGCTGCTCGGAAAAATAAAGGACCTGCACCAGGGCAAGTACGATCAATATGACTATACTTTTCCTCAGCAGGTCCTTCAAAATTGTATAATTGATTCTCATATTACGACCTGGACAATTCCTTCTTGATATCAGAGGAACAGATGTTGGGAGTCCGTTTGAGGCGTACAACCGATTTTCCGTGTTCTTCGCACCACTTGACACACTCATCGAAGCGTCCGCCGCGATGATCTTCACCAAGGGCAAGAATGTCAAAATCAATTTTTTCCAGAGCTTCCACGCCGACGGTCTGGTAAACCACAACTTCGTCGACAGGACGCAGAGCCTTGAGGATCTCCACACGCTCTTCTGTAGAATAAAGAATATGCGCGTCGGGTTTGAATTTCAGGATATAGTCGCCATCCTGCACTGCCACGATCAGGTAATCCGCATACTGTCTGCACTGCATAAACAGGCGCAGATGGCCGATATGAAAGTAATCATATACACCGAAGGTGAGTATTTTTTTCATATGAATATACACTCCTTATAGAAATAATGTACTCGCGGGACTGTTCATTCAGCTTGTCCGGATCATTCTCAGGACCTTTTCAGAAGCTGACGTCTGTTCTTGCGGATACGCAGCCGGGTCCGGCTCAGGCCGGCTCAGGCCGCCCGCTTCCTCCTCTTCCTCCTCAGTCCGCCTCGTCGTACTCTGCTTTCAGCTTTTCAAGGGCGGTCATGAGGGGATCGTAAATCTTTTTGCAGGTCACCTGATCCGCATATTTTTCATACAGGATGGGAAGCTCCGTGCAGCCGAGGATACAGGCATCATAGCGGTTGACAAGACCGAGGAAAAGTTTTTTGGCCTCCTCCGTGTACTTATCCTGTTTGACCGCCTCGATACACTCGCGCAGATCGGCATATTCTTCCGGTGCGGGGACAAGGCATTCGATCCCTTCCGCCTGCAGAGCATCCTGATAGATATGGGAATCGATGGTACCCTCGGATCCGAGCAGGTAAACGCTCTTTCTGCCATCTGCCTTGATCCTGTCCACACATGCGCGGATGATATGGATGACCCTGTCCTCCGCCTCGGGGACATTCCGGTAGATCTTCGGCAGGAAAAGGTGGGAAGTGTTGCAGGCCAGGATGATCCTGGTAGCGCCCGCGTCCACCAGATGGCGCATGGAATCACTCATCTGCTCCACTAGTTCCTCTTCCTTAATGTGACGCAGAAATGCCAGCACGCGGCTGGGCATGGTGCAGCGGTTATCTATGATGATCCGGGGACGGTCCCACTCCTTTTCCGCCGGAAAAACATCCGCATACTGCCGGAAAAGATGGATCGTCGCGTAGGTTCCCATGCCTCCGAGAACACCGATTACAAAATTGTCTTTCATTCCGGTACCCTTATTCCTTTCCCTTTCTGATCTTCAGCAGCGCTTTTCCATCCTTTTTCTGACGCTTCAGCCCTGCTTTCAGGCTCTTTTTCTCCGGCTTTTCCTGTTTTGAAGAAGCTTTTTTTGAAGAAGCTTTTTTTGAAGAAGTTTTTTTTGAAGAAATTTTTCCATCTGCGTTTGCCTGGCCGGCGTCTTCCGGGCGATTGCCTTCTGCTGACTGGCCGGCTGTATCCGGATTTTTGCCCTCCGCCTCCTGCTTGTCGCGGATAAATTCCCCATAGGGCTTTTCAGCACTCTGGATGGTTCCGCCGAAAGCATTGATGTGGGTCGAGGGGACGTTTTTGATCGTCATGTAGTCCTTGTATTCCTGTTTCAGGCGGCCGTCATAGCCCGCCGGGCAGGGAATGGTAGTAAATTCAAAGGGCATGTCGATGGTCTCGTCCCACCACTCCTTGCGGAACATGTTCTTTTCTTTTCCGCGGGAGAAACAGACGTAGCTGATCCTGTCGTAATCGCTGTCGTTGTACCTGGCACAGAGCTTCTCGTATTTTTTGAAAAGCTTCTTGTAATCCGTGAATTTATATAAAAGTTTTGTGCCCTGAAGGAAAATTTTTCCCTTTAACTCGTGGGGTGCGTCCTTGACATAGCCTCCGTACTCGATAGTCCGCCAGAGCAGTTTGATCTTAGCCATGTGGATCTTGTACTTGAGACCGTCGTCCGGCAGGATGTCCAGCGGGAAGATGTCGAGGAAGAGTCCCTTGTTGTAGGGACGGTTCTCCTCATTGGGAAGGTATCCCGTGGTCTCGCTGTTGCGGATCTGGGCATGCTCGCGGATCAGCTTTTCGTCATTGTATAAGGTCTGGAAGAAATAAGGATGCTGAAACTCCTTTTCCGCAACCTCCTTGAGCTTTTCATAATCGTCGCGGAACATGACGACATCGATGTCATCGTCCCAGGGGATAAAGCCGTGATGGCGCACAGCTCCCAGAAGTGTGCCGCTGTCCGCGAAATATCGCAGACCGTATTTTTTGCACACTGTGTCAAGCAGGTGAAGCATATCCAGTTCCACCGCCCAGACTTTCTTCATCTCTGCGGAAATCGTATAGCCGCAGCGAACTTCTTCCTTCAGGAACTCCTCGGGTATTTCTATCTGCAGTTTTACCATGCTTACCTCCGATGGGATCAAAGAAATATGCGGTTCATTTGAATCTTCGGGTCCCGTTTATCATCTCATATTTGCCCGAAAACTGCAATAAGGGGAGACAGGGAGGATGCAGGGGAGGGTTCTGAAGGGAGACAGGGGACGGTTCTGTGTCTCCTTTTTGCTGAGAAAGGAGACACAGAACCGTCCCCTGTCTCCCGAAAAAAATGAGCCAGCGGGAACCGTCCCCGCTGACTCATCCATTCATATTTTATTTCTCGTAGCCGACCAGGAAAGCCTTTGTGTTGATGTCGACAGTCTTGGGCGGGACCTTTGCCTCGATGACCTTGAGCCAGTCTTCGCGGGCGAATTCCATGTGCTTTGCGGCCATGCCGAGGACAATGTTGTTGAAGACACGGGAGTTGCCCAGGCGGAGGGCCTCCTCCATGGCGTTGATCCTGTAGACCGTGTGGGTCTTCTCGAGATTCTCGATGATGTTCTCGGGATATTGGGCAGTGCCCATGACGACGCTGATGGGGTCGATGCGCCAGTCGTTGACGATAAGGACACCGTCCTTTTTGAGGAAGTTGGCATAGCGAAGAGCCTCGAGGCGCTCGAAGGCGATGAGGACATCTGCCTGTCCCTCTTCCACGATGGGTTCGGCCACGTCCTTGCCGTAGCGCACGAAAGTGACGACGCTGCCGCCGCGCTGTGCCATGCCGTGGACTTCCGAAACCTTCACTTCATATCCGGCGTTCTCCATGACGCCGCCCAGAATGCGGCTGGTGAGCAGGGTTCCCTGCCCGCCGACGCCGACGATCATAATATTCTTTGTCATAATATTCTCCATTCCCACTAGGTGCGTTTTTTGCAAGTTACTATCACAGTTCCGAAGATATTGTGAATAGTAAATAGTACCGTTTTCAGCTCGGATGATTTAAGCTTTGACCTGCTCAAGCGCGCCGAAGCGGCACATCTTCATGCACAGGCCGCAGCCGTTGCACATAGTGGCGTCAATGCGGATACTGCCGTCCTCATTCTTTGTCAGAGCGGGGCAGCCGGGCTGCAGGCAGGCGCCGCAGTGGACACATTTCTCCGGAAGAGGCTGTACCTTGTAGGGATGTACTTCGCTCTTGAGGAGGGCGCAGGGTGCCTGGGCGATGATGACGGACAGTTCTTCCTTCTGCGTCTCTTCCTTGAGGACCCTGGTGAGTTCCTCGGTGTCGAAGGGATTGACTACCTTGACGTTCTGGATGCCGATGCCCTTGATCAGAGTCGGGAAATGGACGGCCGGGACGGTTTCGCCGGACAGGGTCTTGCCTGTTCCGGGATGATCCTGGTGGCCTGTCATACCGGTCGTGCGGTTATCAAGGATGATGACAGTACCGTGGGACTGGTTGTAATACATGTTGATCAGAGAATTGATGCCGGTGTGCATGAAGGTGGAATCACCGATGACCGCGACCCAGTTCTTGATATAATCGTGACCCTTTGCCTTCTCCATGCCGTGCAGGGAGGAAATGCTGGAGCCCATGCAGACGGTGGTGTCAACGACTGCCAGAGGTGCCAGAGCGCCCAGTGTGTAGCATCCGATGTCGCCTGCTGCGTGGAGTTTGAGCTTTTTGAGCACGGAATAGGTTGCCCTGTGGGGGCATCCGGGACAGAGGATGGGCGGGCGGGGCGGGATCTGGGGAGTCGGCTCAATGCCAAGATCCATACCGAGAACGCGCTCGCGGATCATGTTGGCGCTGTACTCGCCCTGGATGGTGAAGAGCTCCTTGCCGATGCAGTCAATGCCCCATGCACGAACCTGCTCCTCGATGACAGGCTCAAGTTCCTCGAAGATGTAGAGGACGTCGACCTGCTTTGCGAAATCTTCAATCATTTTCTTCGGAAGCGGATTGCACATGCCGAGCTTGAGGATGGAGGCGTTGGGGCAGACTTCCTTGACATACTGGTAAGGGATACCGTCCGTGATGAAGCCGATCTTCTTGCCGTCGATGGTCATATCGCCCATTTCTACCTTGTTGAAGGGCTGGCTGCAGGCCCACTCTTCCATATCTTTCATGCGCTGTTCGACGACCAGGTGGCGCTTCTTGGCCATACCGGGCATCATGACGCGCTTGAAGGGATCTCTCTTATACTCTTTGTCTTCGGGCTCAACGCGGTCGCAGAGCTCAACCTCGCACTGGGAGTGGGCAAGGCGGGTGGTCGTGCGGATGATGACCGGCGTGTCGAATTTCTCGCTGATCTCATAGGCATATTTCATGAAATCCTTGGCTTCCTGAGAATCCGCGGGCTCCAGGCAGGGAACCACAGCTGCGCGGCAGACGCGGCGGGTGTCCTGTTCGTTCTGGGAGCTGTAGAGACCGGGGTCATCGGCGACGACAAAGACAAGACCGCCGTCCGCTCCGATATAGGAGACGGAGTAGACCGGATCTGCAGCCACATTCAGGCCGACCATCTTCATGCAGGCCAGGGAACGGACGCCTGCAAAGGAAGCGCCGATGGCGACTTCCGCGGCAACCTTCTCATTGGGAGCCCACTCAGCGTATACGCCGGGGTATTTGACAAGTTCCTCACTGATCTCCGTGCTGGGAGTTCCGGGATATGCGGAGGAAACCTTCACACCGGCTTCCCACGCGCCGCGCGCGAGGGCGGCATTGCCCAGCATCATCTTTTTTTCACTCATAAAAAACTCCTGGTAAATATAATCTACTTTAAACAATGGGGACACGCGTTAAGTGTGTCCCCAGTTTCTATCCTGATAATTCCGGATAATCATAATTCCAGATAATCCGGATAATCTTTCATGCAGTCCTGATACTCTGTCATACAGCAGTCGACAGTCCTGATACTCTGTCATATAGCAGTCGACAGTCCTGATATTCTGTCATACGGCGGCCAAAACCGCGTAATCCTGCTGACAATTCCGGCAGTTCTATCAGTTCTATCAGCAGATCTCGACGATCCAGCCTTCCGGCGGCTCGATGCGGCCTGCCTGGATGCCGGTCAGGGTGTCATACAGCTTCTGGATGACAGGGCCGACCTTCTCCATGCCGTTGGAGAAGAAGATCTCTTTTCCGTGATCGTTGATGCAGCCAAGGGGAGAAATAACTGCAGCAGTGCCGCACAGTCCGGCTTCCTTGAAGTTGCCTTCTTCCACTTCCTTGAGGGTGACAACACGCTCGGTGACCTTGAGTCCGAGATAGTGCTCCGCGACGTAGTGGATGCTGCGGCGTGTGATGGAGGGCAGGATGCTGTCGGAAGTCGGGATGACCAGATTTCCGTCTGCGTCTACGAAGATGATATTGGCGCCGCCGGTCTCCTCGATCTTGGTGCGGGTGGCGGGATCAAGATAGAGGTTCTCAGCGAATCCCTCTCTGTGGGCTTCCATAACGGGCAGCAGGCTCATTGCGTAGTTCAGGCCGGCTTTGATGTGGCCGGTTCCCCGCGGTGCCGCGCGGTCATAGTCACTGACCTTGATCTGGATCGGGGTCGCGCCGCCCTTGAAGTAAGGGCCGACAGGTGTCACGAAGACACGGTACATATATTCTTCCGCGGGCTTAACGCCGATAACGGGACTGATACCGAACATAAGGGGACGTACATACAGAGTCGCGCCTGTGCCATAGGGGGGTACCCATGCTGCATTGGCCTTGACGGTCTGCACGACAGAATCGATAAAGCGGTCCCTCGGGAAAGGAGGCATTTCCATACGCAGTGCGGAATTGTACATACGGTCTGCATTCAGGTCGGGGCGGAAGCACACGATACGGCCATCCTCAGTCGTATAGGCCTTGAGTCCTTCAAAAATAGACTGTGAATAGTGCAGGACACCTGCATCCTCGCTCATGACGATCTTATCGTCGCTGATCAGGGCGCCGTCATCCCATGCGCCATTCTTAAACATGGACACATAGCGCTTGTCTGTGACCATATATCCAAATCCCAGGTTACTCCAATCGATGTTTTTCTTTTCCATAATGAACCTTCCTCCAGTTTCCTGTTCCGGGGCGTCGTTTTTTTACGCCGATATTGCTCACTTTTCAGCACTTTTATACTTTATCATGCCAAACAGATACTCTATTATAAAGCGGGTACTCATATTTTTCCAGTCTAAACACAGAAAAAATCGAATAAAAATATACATGTATACAAAATTACTCATTTTTGGGCCTGCCTGCATGACTGATCTGACTCATTGTGTCCGGCTCAATCTGTATTTTGACAAAAAAAACAGGCGGAAGACTGTCGCCCCTCTTCCGCCTGTATTTGTATTCTCTATTCGTCGCAGCACACCTCCAGCGGAGAGTGTGTGCAGTCCCTGTGAAAAAACCGGATCCTCTGACAGATAATTACGGATCCAGCAGAGCCGCTACGCCGACAAGGCCGGGACCTGTATTGAAGGCCAGGGTCGCGGCAATCTGCTTGCTGTAGAGGATCTCCGCATTTTCCCCGAGTTCACCTGTCAGCATTCTGCCCATCTCTTCCAGTTCCAGGGGGGCTGCTCCGTGTCCCAGGCCGATCCACACCTTGTGGCCGCGGCAGAATTTGAGCATTTCATTCAGAAGTTTCTTCTTGCCCTGTTTACTTCCGCGGATCAGCGAAACTGTGTAGTAAATGCCTTCCTTATTACAGGAAATGATCGGTTTGATCTTGAGTGCCTGTCCGATCATCGAGGAGACCGTTCCGATCCGGCCGCCGCGCTTGAGATATTCCAGTGTGTCCATGTAGAACATAACCTTTGAATCATAGATTTTGTCCTGCAGGCCCCGGCAGACTTCTTCATAGGACATTCCTTGCGACAGTTTGTGTGCCGCCCAGATCCCCAGAAGGCCGCACGCCACGGAAATATTTTTCGTATCAAAAACAAAGACCTGCACACGGTCCTGATGAAGAGCGGCGAGGCGCACTGCGTTCCAGGTCCCGCTCAGCCCGCTGGAAATACATACGGCAATGACCTTCTCGATCCCCGCGTCCGCCATCTCCTCCAGCTTGTCCAGCACCTCCTGCAGGGAGGGCGTCGAAGTCTTGGGATAGTCCCTGGGATAGCGGTCATACACCATCTGCGGATCTATGTCCACACCGTCCAGATAAGCTTTCTCAGGGTAATCAATGTGCAGCGGTAAAAGCCACAAGCCGTATTTGTCTATACATTCCTGCGCAATGTCACAGCCTGAGTCGACGAGAACTGCTGCCTTCTCCGCATTCATATGTTCCTTCCAGTCCATTCCTCATTCCTTTATATATCCAAATCCAATGCCCTTGGCGGCTGATATAGCATCGAAAATGCCGCCATGTGGTTTTCATAAACATATAATATCATATGACAGAAAGTTAGCACAAAAGGACCGTCCCCATGTTCCGCCCCATGTTCCCATGCTTGCAAAAATCCTAAAACCTGAATATGATAATGAGACAATAAACAGGAGGAAATACCTGATGACAGATTACAGAGAGCATATGAATGAGAATCTGGCGGGCGGAGCCGCCGCCCGCATCAAAAAAGGCGGAGCACGGGCTTTCAAGGCAGGCGGGCTCTGGATTTATGACAATGAGATCAGCCGCGTAGACGGTACTTTTGAGGACGGAGATATTCTGGCCGTCGAGGATTTTGACGGATATTTTCTGGGATGGGGATTCATCAACACCGCATCAAAGATCTGTATCCGCATGCTGAGCAGAAAAAAAGAGCAGGCCATCACGCCTGCTTTTCTCGAGGAGCGGGTGCGCGCCGCATGGGACTACCGCAAAAAGGTGATCGACACTTCCTCCTGCCGCGTGATCTTCGGAGAGGCGGACTTCCTTCCCGGTATCACGGTTGATAAATATGAAGATGTCCTTGTGGTGGAATCGCTGGCCCTGGGAATCGACAGGCTCAAGCCGATCATTCTGGGTGCCCTGACCCGGGTCCTGGCAGAAGACGGAATCCGCGTGCGCGGTATTTATGAGCGCAGCGATGCCAAGGTCCGCGAAAAAGAAGGACTTCCCCGCACAAAGGGCTTTATCGGGGATTCCTTTGATACCCTCGTTCCGATCACGGAAAACGGCGTCCGCTATATTGTCGATGTCGAAAACGGTCAGAAGACAGGCTTTTTCCTGGACCAGAAGGAAAACCGCCGCGCCATTGCCAGACTCTGCCCCGGCGCCCGTGTCCTGGACTGCTTTACCCACACCGGGTCCTTCGGACTGAATGCGGCCCTGGCCGGCGCAGCTGAAGTCACCAGTGTCGACGCCTCCGACCTGGCCATAGAGCAGGCGGCGGAAAACGCGAAGCTGAACGGTTTTCTCCCGGATGATACTGGATGGCTGACCAACGAAGCCGGTACCCGCCTGCAGTATCTCTGCGCGGACATTTTTGACCTTCTTCCCTCTCTCCACCAGAAGGGAGAGCTCTACGATGTCGTGATCCTGGATCCACCTGCTTTCACAAAATCCAGGAATTCCGTCAAAGCCGCCGTGCGCGGTTACCGCGAGATCAACCAGAGAGGTCTTCGTCTGGTCCGGGACGGCGGATTTCTGGCCACCTGTTCCTGCTCCCATTTCATGGATCCGGCCCTTTTCAGGGACACCATTGCGCAGGCGGCAAAAGACGCACACAAACGGCTGCGCCAGGTGGAATTCCGCACCCAGGCAGCCGATCACCCGATCCTCTGGGCATCGGAAGAATCCTATTATTTAAAATTCTATATCTTTCAGGTCATCGACGAAAAATAAAATCTGCTGCCGCGCCCACATGGGTGCGACAGCAGCATATCCGGGGCTCTCTCGCGATCCTTGCGCAATAAGGAATAAAGAGGCTGTGTCCTATTTGGCGGCGGGGGCTATGCAGAACATGGTGACCGTCACACGGGTCAGTTCCTTTCCCTCGCCGCTGCGGATGCTGACCTCAATCAGGACAGATGTCCGTCCGCGGCGGATCATGGAAGCCTCAGCAATAATGACCCCCTCTTTTACATTCCGCATATAATGAATGTTCGCGTCCAGTGTGGAATAGTTGCGTCCGTCCGCCCTTGCCAGGGCAGACGCCGCGACATCCGCCATCGTAAAGAGGAGACCGCCGTGGGCAAGACCGTTGGGATTTGTCTGCTCATGGCGTAGCTCCACATGACACAGGCAATGATCCTCATCCAGTTCGTCCACTTCAATGCGGTTCCACTGCATAAAAGGATTGTTTTCCACAAGCTTCATCGAAAAGGCAATCCCCGGTTTAGTAATATCGATTTTTTTCTGCTGGTCCATCTCTCCCGTATTCCTTTCCTGTTCCTTCCTGACCGTTCCTTTCCTGATCCTTTCCTGTTCCTGAATGACAACTTGAATGAATAAGTATTTTGCTGTTATAATGCTCTTAGATTAGCCTTGTTTTACAGGCCGCAGCACCTCGTCGGGGACTCGCCCGCGGGTATTGCGCGATGAAGTATAAACCGCGATCCTTAGAGAAGGTGAAGATATGAATTTTCTCAATCAATCCGATTTGAACGGTAAACCTCTTGTAAAGTATATCATCATCGGCCTTGTTGTGGTAAATGCATTTGTTCTGGCATTCCTCTTATTCGGTCCCAGGATCGGCCCCTCGGCGAAAGCCCCCGCCCCTTCCTCTCCCGACAGCACGGATGCGATGACAGAGGAAAGCATGACCTACGAAGATTATAATTCCGCGGACAGCAGTGAAGCATATACTTCTTATGAAACGCCCGCGGAAGCCGAAGACGAAGAATACGGTGATTTCGAGGAGGGCAGCGAGGAATCCGAGGAATCCAATGAAGAAGAAGGAATATCCGAAACCGGTCCCATTCTCGAACTGGTCGATGACCACGTGACACTGAAGGTCGGCGATTATTTCAATTTCTATGACTATATCGTAACTATGAGGGACCGCGACGGATCGGACCTCAGCCGTTATATTCATCTGAAAGGAGAGGTCAACACCTACGTACCCGGAGATTATACGATCACCTACCAGATTACCAGCCCGGCCACGGGAGAGACCACCTCGAAGGATCTTCTTGTCACCGTAGAGCAGTGATCTGCATCCGGCTGATCAGGTCCCGGATCATCCATGTTTGCGGGCACCCGCCCATTGCCTCAGTTATGAAAAAACGTCTGCAGAAGCTTTTTTCTCACTTCTGCAGACGTTTTTTATTGTTTCATTTTTACCGGTCACATCCCTTCGAGGGCGTGACCGCAGCCATTTATTGTCTTATACAGCCTGTCCTGTTCAATTATCTGTCTCAGGCTGCGTCCACGTTCTTGGTCGCCACGACGTCCACGCCTGTGCCGCAGACGTCTGCGATCACGACATCTCCGATGCGGACCGGAGCCGCCACCTTGACGTGATCGATCGCATCCATGCAGGCGAAGATCTTTTCCTTGGGAATATTGCCTTTGGTCTTGACACTGCAGCGATCCTTTTCCCCCCCGGTGACAGCGACCGTAGAGGTGACAGTGCGCTCGGGATGCGTGACTTCCTGGCGGGCGTATTTGTCTCCGATCGCGCAGGTGTTTCCTGTGACGCTGAAGACTTCTTCACCCTCAACTTCCACTGTGATCTGGCAGCCCATAGGGCAGCCGATACAAGTCAGATTCCTTTTTTCCATACTTACAGTTATGACCTCCTGTTCAAAAATAACTAATGATCAAAATGACGTATTTCTGCGGTGCGTACGCGGCGCTCTCATAAATCCGGCAGGTGCCGGAAATCTTGTCGTATCCATGTTCCCATGGAAATGGCAGACATCAGAGGGTTCGTCCTGTCCGTACGCAGAGACCTGTCATTTTATTCCGCCTCGATCTTGACAGTGATGGTCTTCAGATCAGGGTAGTCCGCCAGTTTCTTTTTCTGGAGGATGATCTGTTCCATCTCACCGGGGGCCATGATCCTCTTCTTCCTGTGCTGGACGCGTTCGTCATCAAAATAGACGCTGACATAGCTGTCCTTGAACACGGCACCGACACGGAAACGGACGGTGAGGTTTTCGTCCATGCGGGAGACGTTGACAGTGCAGGGCACGGTATAGCGGGCGCCCTCTGTAGCAACAAGCTTGATATCATTGCCTTCCTTTTCGTCCTTGCAGCCGTTCTGGACGTATTTGGCCGCGTTCTCGCCGGCGCGGGTGGCCTCTTCGGAAACATAGTCCACCAGGTCATGCACGTGGAGGACGTTGCCGCAGGCGAAGACGCCGGGAATGCTGGTCTCAAGGATCTCGTTGACGACGGGACCGCTGGTGACGGCATTCATTTCGACACCTGCGCCCCGGGACAGCTCGTTCTCGGGGATCAGGCCGGTGGAAAGAAGAAGTGTATCGCAGGTATAGCGCTCTTCTGTTCCGGGGATGGGCTTCATGTCGGGGCCGACCTCAGCAATGGTGACGGCTTTGACGCGCTCTTTGCCCTCGATGTCCACGACAGTGTGGGAGAGCTTGAGCGGAATCCCGTAGTCATCCAGACACTGGACGATATTTCTCTTGAGACCGCCGGAGAAGGGCATCAGCTCCGCGACCACCTTGACGGTCGCGCCCTCGAAGGTCATGCGGCGGGCCATGATCAGGCCGATATCGCCGGAGCCCAGGATGACGACTTCACGTCCGGGCATATAGCCCTCCATGTTGACCAGGCGCTGTGCGGTGCCGGCGCTGTAGATGCCGGCGGGACGGTAGCCGGGGATGTTCAGGGCGCCTCTGGGACGCTCGCGGCAGCCCATGGCCAGGATGACGGCGCCTGCCTGGATCTGGAACATGCCTTCTGTACGGTTCATGGCAGTCACGACCTTGTCGTGGGAGATATCCATGACCATGGTATCCAGTTTGTATTCGATTCCCAGGTCATAGACCTGCTCGATGAAGCGATAAGCGTACTCGGGACCGGTCAGTTCCTCTTTGAAGGTGTGGAGTCCGAAACCGTTGTGGATGCACTGGTTGAGGATGCCGCCCAGTTCCTTGTCGCGCTCGATGATGAGGATGCTGTCCGTGCCGGCTTTTTTGGCGGAAACGGCAGCTGCAAGGCCGGCGGGGCCGCCGCCGACGATCACGATATCATACGAAGTCATTATCAGGCACCTCCCTTTGTTCTCTCAAGGACAATTTTGGAATCACCGCCGAGTTTGGTGATCTTCTCCATCGGAATGCCCAGTTCTCTGTTGATGATCTCCATGGTACGAGGCGAGCAGAATCCTGCCTGGCATCTGCCCATGCCCGCCCTGGTCCTGCGCTTGACGCCGTCGAGGGAACGGGCGCCCAGAGGTCTGTGGATGGCGTCGATGATCTCGCCCTCTGTGACCATTTCGCAGCGGCAGATGATCCTGCCGTAGGCGGGTTCTTTTTTGATCAGTTCATTTCTCTCTTCGATAGAGAGATTGGCGGGATTGAGAATGCCCTTGCGGGTTCCGATCCAGTTCTCTTTTTCCTCGAGGCCCATCTTCTCTTTCAGCATCTGTCCGACGTACTCGCCGATGGCAGGGCTGGAGGAAAGGCCGGGGGATTCGATACCGGCACAGTCGATAAAGTGAGGCGCATCCTCTACTTCACCGATCACGAACTCGTGGTGGTCTTCATGTGCGCGCAGACCTGCAAAAGAAGTGATGACCTGGCGGATGGGAAGATTGCGGACATTCTCGCCTGCCTTTCCGATCAGGTCATTGATGCCTTCCGCGGTGGTATTGATGCCCTCACGGTTTTCGATGTCGATGGCCGTCGGGCCCACGATCAGGTTGCCGTGGATGGTCGGGGAAACCAGAACGCCCTTGCCGAACTTTGTGGGCTGTGGGAAGATCGTGTGGCTGACATGGCCGCCTGCTGTCTTGTCGAGCAGGCAGTAATCGCCGCGCCTGGGAGTGATATGGATCTTCTTTTCAGAGACCATGTTGTGGAAGACGTCTGCGTAGACACCTGCCGCGTTGATGACATATTTTGCCTTGTACTCGCCGTTGTTGGTGCGGATCTTCCAGATAGGCTGGCCGCATTTTTCACAGGTCGCAGGGGTCAGTTTCTCTACCTCTGTGTTGAAGAAGAAGTCAACGCCGTTCACATTTGCGTTCTCAGCCATGGCGATATTGAGCATGAAGGGGCAGATGATTCCGCTGGTGGGCGCATAGAGGGCGGCGACCACGTTCTCTGTGAGATTGGGCTCCTTTTCAAGAGCCTGCTCGCGGTCCAGGATCTCCAGGCCCTTGACACCGTTGGCGATTCCGCGGTCATAGAGGTCTTTCAGCCCTTCCTTCTCGGATTCATGGATACATACGACCATGGCACCGTTGCGTTTGAAGGGAATGTCGAGGTCTCTGGCAAAGTCATCCATCATCTCGTTGCCGCGCACATTGAAGCGGGCCATCAGAGACCCTGTGGGTGCGTCGAAACCGGCGTGGACGATCGCGCTGTTGGCCTTGGATGTGCCGCTGCAGACATCCTCTTCCTTATCCAGCACGCAGACGTTGACTTTGTAACGGGAAAGCTCGCGTGCGACCGCGCATCCCGTGACGCCTGCGCCGATGATAATAACATCATACATAAGTTGATTCCTCCTGATGGTTTCCAAATGAACTCTTATTTAGAAATGGAGTCAACAATACAGAGCCTTCTGTAAAGGCCTTTCATATGTCGACTTCATCTCCAAACACTCATTTATTGAAACAATTTTTTAATTATTCAGTTTCACCTGAATCTGCGCGTCAGCACTGATTATGCAGGGAAAGGCATAACGCCGTAGACGAGAGCTGCAACGATCGCGCCGCAGATGGGAGCAACTACGGGGATCCATGCATAACCCCAGTCTGCGTCCTTGTTGTCGCCGGGGCAGAACAGAGCAAATGCAAGGCGGGGGCTCAGGTCTCTGGCTGCATTCATAGCATATCCGGTCACGCCGCCGAAGGACATGCCGATAGCAGTGATGATAGCCCATACGAAGACAAAGTTGAGGCCTGTGTCACCGGCTACAGTCTGGCCGATGCCAAGGATCGCAAACATCAGAACAAATGTGTCAATGAACTCGGACAGGAAGTTCAGACCTGTGTTGCGGATCGAAGGAGCTGTGCAGTAGCAGCCGCGCTTGACATCATTTTCAGGTGTAGCTGCCAGATGATCGTGATACATCAGTGTAAGGATGGATGCGCCGATGAAGCCGCCGAGCATCTCTCCGATGAAGTAGAAGGGAACCACTCCCCATGAAACAGCGCCGGTCACTGCAAGTCCGATCGTAACAGCAGGGTTGAAGTGCGCGCCGGTGGCTTTGCCGAAGATAAATGCGGGGACCATGACCGCAAGACCCCAGCCAATGCCGCACAGGCAGGCGCCGCCGCCCTTCTGACCGGATTTATTCAGGTTAATGTTCATGCACACGCCGTCACCCAGAAGGACCAGAAGTGCTGTACCAACCAATTCACAAATAAGAATACTCATTCCACTCATTATAAACCCCCTTATAAGGAAATAATGCCGGGCCGGAACAGCCCGGCATAAGTATTATCAAGTATTACTATTTACCAATAATGATCTATGAGACGACAAATCTTGTTTTAGACAGGATTATTATATTTGTTACTGATGCAGGCGTGACTTTGAGAGTTTATTCTTTTGCCCAGCCGAGTGTAGCATTGACGGCCTGCTTCCAGCCTCTGAGCTCTTCATCTCTGGTTGCCTGATCCATTGCGGGCTCGAACTCTTTGTCAAGTGCCCAGTTCTTGATGACATCCTGCTTATCTGCCCAAAAACCTACTGCAAGACCTGCCAGATAGGAGGCGCCCATAGCTGTGGTCTCTACGCACTCGGGACGCTGTACGGGCGTGTTGATCAGATCGGACTGGAACTGCATGAGGAAGTTGTTCTTGCAGGCACCGCCGTCGACCTTGAGGGAGCTCAGCTTGACGCCGGAACCCTCTTCCATGGCTGCCAGCACATCGTAGGTCTGGAATGCCAGGGATTCAAGTGTAGCGCGGATGATATGATATTTGTTGACGCCTCGGGTCAGGCCCATGATAGCGCCGCGTGCATAAGGATCCCAGTAGGGAGCGCCCAGGCCGGTGAAAGCGGGAACGACATAGCAGCCGTTGGTGTCTTCCACGCGGGTTGCAAAATATTCGGAATCCGGAGACTGGTCGACGACCTTGAGCTCATCGCGCAGCCACTGGATCGCAGCACCTGCTACGAAGACAGAGCCTTCCAGAGCGTACTCAACCTTGCCGTCGAGACCCCATGCGATGGTGGTCAGCAGTCCGTTGTTGGGATACATGGGCTTGTCGCCGATGTTCATCAGCATGAAGCAGCCTGTGCCATAGGTATTCTTTGCGTCGCCGGGTGTGTAGCAGGTCTGTCCGAACAGAGCCGCCTGCTGGTCGCCCGCGATACCCGCGATCTTGATCGGGCCGCCGAAGAACTCGGGATCGGACTCTCCGTAAACATAGCTGGAAGGTTTTGCCTCGGGAAGCATGCTCTTGGGAACTTCCAGTCTCTCGCAGAGCTCATCGTCCCACTCCAGAGTATTAATGTTGAACAGAAGGGTTCTGGATGCGTTGGAATAATCCGTCACATGTACTTTGCCCTTGGTCAGCTTGTAGACCAGCCAGGTATCAACAGTACCGAAAGCCAGCTCGCCGGCTTCTGCTTTTTCGCGGACGCCCGGTACATTGTTCAGGATCCAGCGAAGCTTGGTGCCGGAGAAATAAGGGTCAAATACAAGACCGGTTTTGTGATATGCTCTGTCGGCGATATCAGGATATTTCGCCATCAGCTCGTCCTTCATGTCCGCGGTTCTGCGGCACTGCCAGACGATTGCATGGTAGACAGGCTGGCCGGTCTTACGATCCCAGACGATAACAGTTTCTCTCTGGTTTGTGATACCGATCGCCGCGATGTCTTCATAGGTGGCACCGACCTTCTGCATAGCCTGACGGGCAACAGAGAGCTGCGTCTGCCAGATTTCATTTGCATCGTGCTCGACCCAGCCGGGAGCAGGGAAATACTGAGTAAATTCCTTCTGCGCCATGCTGCAGATCTCTCCCTTCTCATTGAAGAGAATGCAGCGGTTGCTGGTCGTACCAGCGTCGAGTGCCATTACATATTTCGCCATAAGATATCCTCCTTTACTTTGAGCAGCCGATGACCGCCCCCTGAAAAATAAATAGGTATCATGTTATTCCGTCCCTTCAGCCTGTCTGTAGAAATAGTATTTACACTGCCTCCGCTCCGCACGGACAGCAATTCGTGTACAAATGTTAAGAAATATGTGCCCTGTATGTACTATAGAGCTATACTCCTGCGGCGGCCTGCCGGCCCTGTCTGCCGGTCTCAGCCCTGCGCCTTACATAAACCAGACATCCCGGGCACTGGTGGAAATGGCCACCGCGCCGTTATTGAGCATGTTCATCACATCCTTACGATCCTTGATCAGACCTCCTGCTATCACCGGAACACTGCTCATGGCGCTGATTTTCCGCATGATCTTGGGAACAATGATCCCGGGCAGGATCTCGATCAAATCCGGCATTGCCGCACGGTTGACCCTGGCCAGTTTTTCAATGTTGGAAAGCGCCAGGCTGTCCAGAATGAAAAACCTGAGTACTGTCGAAAGGCCGAGCTCCTTAGCATGATGGATCAGATTGGCCCTCGTCGTGATGATGCCGTCCGCCCTCGTTTTATAACGGATGAAATCAAGTGAGATCTCCTTCTGCATCAGTCCCGATACAAGATCCAGGTGCACCATGGCGGTCCTGCCGCTGTCCTTGATCCTGTCTATGATATCCGGAATCGTGACAACATCCCCGTAAAGGATGAAAACCACATCAATTTCCGATTTCAGGCAGTTCTCAAGCTCCTCATCGTTCTTGACCGCAGCAATGATCGGTGAAGCTTCGACTTTCTCTACAAACTCTCTTCCCATGCAATCCCCCTTTGCCAAAAAACATTTTACACGTCGGCCGCACATCAAATGTCTCTGGCGAAGGCCGGAATACCCCGAAATCCGACAGTTCATCCCCGCCTTGAAAGGGACGTCTCCCTTTCGTCAGGTATCTGGACAGGATGCTGTACAAGGTTTACAGGAAAAAGGCACAAAAAAAAAATATACGCCACAAACACAGGTTCTTTCGAACCTTTACGCGGCCATATACTCTTCTCTCCAGGCACAATCTTTTATTACAAAGATAATACCATCATTTTCAACAAATTGCAACAAGATTTCAACAATTCTTTCAACAATCTGTCAAAAGTGGTTACTATCACAGTCCCTTCGGAACTGTGATAGTAACTTGCGTTTGCCCATTCCAAATGCTCTTCGAGCATGGGCAAACGCCGTTTTACTCGGGTTTTTGCATGAA